>ERZ1034917.93-NODE-93-length-85650-cov-254.605912_pt1 | contig 85650 bp, 128 predicted proteins | sample MGYA00520605_ERZ1034917 | MGnify/ENA primary metagenome ERZ1034917 (study PRJEB33766, sample SAMN09781784) | gut metagenome | biome: gut microbiome | host: Homo sapiens | place: Madagascar | study: EMG produced TPA metagenomics assembly of the PRJNA485056 data... | reverse complement strand
ACGACTGGGGAATCCATGAGGATGATGGAGTATACAGCCGGTGGAACGGCTGAGGAAAGGACTGATGCCAATGGACACTTTACCCGCCGGGAACGTCTGGACCATTATCGCCGGAGCGGCGGCGGCCCTGGTGTTGCTTGTCAATGCCTGGGAAAAGATCATGGCGGTGATCCACGCCATCCGGGCGCCGGACACGGCCCAAGACGACCGACTGGCGGCCCTGGAAAAGGACGTTGCCCAGATCAAGCAATACCTGGACAACGACAAGCGCAACATTGACCGGCTGACCGAGGGAGACCGGGTGACAAAACACGCAATCCTGGCCTTGCTGGGGCACGGCATTGACGGGAACAACGTCGATGAGATGGCAAAATCCAAGCATGAGCTGGAAATCTACCTAATTAACCGATAAAATGGAGGAAAACCTATGAAAATGACGAACAGAACTTATGACATCCTGAAATGGATCGCCCTGATCCTGCTGCCCGCCCTGGCTACGTTTTACGCTGCCATTGCGGCGGTGTGGGGGCTGCCCTACACCGAGCAGGTGGTGGGTACCATCACGGCAGTGGATACCCTGCTGGGTACGTTGCTCAAGATCAGCGCCGACAAATACGCGGCAAAGGCATAAGCAATGACCCAGGAGGTGCCCTGGAATCGGGCCATTGTGGAGGAATTCGCGGATCTGGCTATGCTCAGTGATACGGAGCGGTGGCTCCTCACCACCCGGATCCGCGGGATGCCCAGGAGCCAGCAGGCCCAGGAGCTGGGATTTTCGGAGCGCAGCGTGGACCGGCGGATTAAAACCCTGAAAAGTAAATATGATCGGGTCCAGCCCATTTCCAAGGGGCTGCCGCCTCGGCGGCGGCGCTCTGAGTTGGCGGGACCCCAATAGGCGGCGGGTTTCCGGCGCTTCTTTGGCGGCTAAACGGCAGTTTAGCCGCCTCTTTTTTTGCTATCATATAGGCAAAAGGAGGCGGTAAACATGGCATGGCAAGCAAACCCCTGGAATGGTTACGGCGGATTTGGGCAGGGACCCGGGCCCTATCAGGCCCCGCCCATGCGGCAGGGACCCCAGCAGAGCATGGACTGGATAAGGGTGCCCAACCCTGGGGACTTTGAGCAGGTGGCCGTACAGCCCGGGCAGACGGCCTGGATCATGGCCCAAAACGACAACGTCTTCGGGGTGCGGGCGGCGGACAACATGGGCATGGTGCGGACACGGTATTTCCGCTTTGAGGAGTATGATCCATCGGCGGCAGCCCAGCAGCGGCAGGCGAGCATCGAGGACAGACTGAGCAGATTGGAGGCTTTGGCTTATGGGGATCAATCCACTGGCGGACATTTTCTCGCCAACGCAGACCCGGCCCAAGAGCGGGCCCAGTAGGCAGGCCCCGGCAAAGGGGCCCCAGAATATTCTGGGACTGATTACCGAGTTCCGTAAGTTTTCCCAGGCCATGACCCCGGAAAAGGCCCAGGCGGAGATCACCCGGCTGTTAAGCTCCGGGGAGATGAGCCAGCAGCAGTTCCAGGAGCTGCGGGAAAACGCAAAATTTATCATGCAATTTTTGAAATAATCCGGTGCGCAACGGTTTATTTAATAAAATTTTTTGAAAGGAGCGAAAATCTATGGATTATAGTCTTTCCGACATGCGGGCCGTCCTGGGGGACAACAACGCAGGCTTTGGCGGCGGTGGACTGCTGCTGGTCGTCATCCTGTTCCTGTTTTTTGTGATGTTCCGGGGCGGCTGGGGCAACAACCAGGGCGAGTATGGCCAGTATGCCACGGCTGCCTCCCAGCAGGAGATCCTCTACGGCCAGCAGTTTGGCCAGCTGAATGATCGGCTTACCAACATCGGCAACGGCATCTGCAACCTGGGCTACGAGATGCAGGGCAGCTTCGGCCAGCTGGGCAAGGAGGTGGCCCTGGGCCAGAGCAACCTGGGCCAGACCATCATGGCCACCGGCAACACCCTCTCCCGGCAGCTGGGCGACTGCTGCTGTGAGCAGCGGCTGGGGATGGCCAACCTGGGTGCCCAGATGGATCGGCAGACCTGCGAGATCACCACGGCCATCAAGGAGGAGGGCAACGCCACCCGGGCCCTGATCCAGGCCAACGAGATCCAGCAGCTGCGGGATAAGGTCTCCGCCCTGGAGGCGGACAACCGGATGCATGGCGTGGTGCGCTACCCCAACGGGTACAGCTACAACGCCGGGCCTTCCCCCTTCTGCGGGGGCTGCTGCGCCTAAGACCACTACGCTATAACAGCGTTCGAGCCCCCGCGGCAAACGCTGCGGGGGCATTTTGAAAGGAGTTTTTAATTTATGGGATGTAACTGCAATTGCAAAAAATCGGCGGCCCAGAAGTATAACTTTACGGCCCAGGCCCTGAGCGCCAACCCTGCGCCCATCAACATGGGCTCCACGGCGGGGCTGCCCAGCGGGGTGGCCATTGTGGATCGGGGCAACAACGTGGGCATCCGGAAAACTGGCCTTTACCGACTGACGGCTCAGCTCATCGTTGCCGTCACTGCTGCCGGGACCCTCAACGTGGAGGCCTACTACGATGGCAAGCCCCTCATTGCCACGCGCAAATCCCTGCCGGTGCCTGTGGGGAGCACCCAGATCGAGATCAACAACCTGCTTTATCTGGTGGCCCCGGAGGGCTGCGCCTGCGCCGATGTAATCTACCCCATCGATGTCTACGCCTGGATGTCTGAGGCTGGCACCGGCAGTGTGTCGGAGGTGGCCGTTAACCTGCTCAAGGAGGCCTGAGCCTATGATCGTCCTGGATCTGTTGGCCGACATGATGGTCGATGAGCTGGGCGATGCCCAGGAGTACGTCCGGGAGGCCTTGCGCTGGAAGGATACCTGCCCCGATGCGGCGGCTCTGTTTTTCGAGCTCTCCAAGGAGGAGGTAAGGCACAGTGATCGGCTGCACGAGATGGCCGTCCGGGAGATGGATCGGGCCCGGAACGCCGGGAAGGCAGCCACGCCGGAAGCGCTGGCCCGGTACAAAGCAAAACACGACAAGTGGATTGATCGGGCAGAAAAGGTCCTCACTCTGCAAAAGCTGTATAAGTAAGTCAACAGGCCCTCCCTTAGTGGGAGGGCCTGTTGAAGGTTATACGGAACATTCCGTAGATCAAGATGATGTGTTGCGTAACGGTTCGAATAGTTTGGTCTGGTCCGAGTCCGGGAGCGCTATACGAACCGTTAAGCAACTCAGGCTCTGACAATGTGGCTGTTTTTAAGTCCAGGGGGAAAGATACGGCCGATTTTGCGTCGGTGGAGAAGTAGATGTCGTAGTGGTCGGGGTGGACGTAGGCGCGGACCAGGAAAGTGTCGATGAGGGCCTCACGGTAGAGTGGGTCGGCCAGGTCGCCGGTGGCGTAGTATTTGAGGGTTGCGGCGATCTCGGACTTGGTGGGGATGTTTTCCACGGCGGCTTCGGCGGTGGTGATCCGGGCGGTAAGGCTTTGCTGGTCCGCCTCCAGCTCCTGGAGGCGGGTTTTTGTGGACGCTGTGAAAATGCCCTGCTCGATGGCGGCCATGATGTTTTTAAGGGCCTTGGTGGTATCGGCCAGCTGCTGGCGCAGGATCGTGAGATCGGCGGACTCGCAGAGGCTGAGCTGGTAGGTGTAGGCGGCCTCGGAAATGGCCTGGATGGTGGGCTCGTTGAGGATCCGCTGCTTGATGGCGGCGGCAATGTCCGCCTCGATATCCTCCCGGCGGATGTTTTTCAGGGTACACGGCCGGCCCTCCCGGATGCGGCCCCGGCAGGCGTAGTAATGGCGGAGGCTCCCGTCCCGGGCCTTGCCGGAGACGCCCACCAGAGGGGCCCCGCAGCCGGCACAAAAGAGCTTCCCGGTGAGCAGATAGATGTCGGCCCCGCGCCTCCGAGAGGGCGGCGCGTCGGGAAGCACCGGGCGGCGGGGGTTCTTCTTGCCGCCCAGTTGGTGCTGGACGGCGGCGAAGTCCTCCGGGGAGATAATGGCGGGAATGCCGCCGGGAATGCGGGTATCCTGGTAGATGTAGAGGCCGGTGTAGCGCTCGTTGCTCAGGAGGGTGTTGAAGCTGGATTTCCCCCAGGGGCCGCCGGTTTTGGTGCGGATACCGCGGGCGTTGAGATCCTCGGCAATGCGCACCAGTGGCTCGCCCTGTCCGGCCCGGCGGTAGATCTCCCGGACAATCTCGGCCCGGTCCGGGTCGATTTCCGGGCGGCCGTCGGTACCCCGGCGGTAACCCAAGGGCAGGGGCCCGTTGACAATGCCTTTTTTGGCGTTGTCTGCGTGGCCCCGGCGGACCTTGGCGGAGAGCTCTCGGGAGTAATACTCGGCGTAGCCCTCCAGCATGGACTCCATGAGGCTACCCACAGGGTCCTCGGTGATGGGCTCTGTTGCCGAGATCACCTTCACCCCGCAGTCCCGGAGCCGCTTTTTGTTCACTGCGGAATCGTACCGGTCCCGGGAAAACCGGTCCAGGGCGTAAACCAACACATAGTTCCACCGGCCTTTGGACGCATCGGCGATCATCTTTTTAAAGCCGGGCCGGTTGTCGTTGGTGCCGGTGAGGGCCCGATCGGTGTAGACATCCACGATATCAATGCCGCCCCGCTGGGCAAAGGCCCGGCAGGTGGCCAGCTGCTGATCGATGGATGCATCCCGCTGGGAGTGGGAGGAGTAGCGGGCATATACTACGGCGGTGGACATGGTCTCCCTCCTTTGGGTGGGTCCGGTGTCCAGGCTGGACACCGGGGTGAACGTTATCGGCGGTAAAGCTCGTAAGTTGCTGCATCCTTTGAGATCTTAAATCGGTACTCGCCACAGCGGGGGCCTAAATCATCGTCCGCCAGGTTTCCCGGGACGATCCAGGCGGCGGAATCCGGGTCATACGGTTCCTTCTTTCTCTTCTCTTCACCGGGCGCTGGCCTGGTTATTTTTTATCGGTGTCCAGGCTGGACACCGGCGGATCTTTGCGCCGGTGTGCCACAGCGTGGATAACGGCAGGGATGATGATACCGGGGGACAAAATGGCCAGATAGGCCAAGGGGGAGACAGGGCCCTGGACCCGGAAAAAACCGTACTCAGGGTTACGGAAATCCAGGATCACGTAAAGCACAAAAACCGACGCAAGCAACACAGTCATGGCCAGCAGGACGCAGATGGCCGCATTGCGCTGGCGGACACCCCGCTCGTAGACGGCCAGGCGGCTATTGAGCACGCCCTCCATCTTCTGGGCTCCGGCCAGCTGGGCCCGGAGCACGGCAGCATCGTCTGGGGGTGGTTGGCGCCCGGCCAGCCGGTCCAGGCTCAGGTCCAGGGCCGCTGCCAAGGCGGCCACGTTGGAAAAAGTGGGATCGGATCGGGTACCGGATAGGATCTTGGCCACGGTGGACTCCGGAATCCCGGTGGCCTCGCTCAGGGAGTGGTTGGTCTCCCCAGCGGCATCCTTGGCCTGCCGGAGGGCGGCGCAGATGTCCGGGGCGCTGGACTGGATCATTTTGCCATGAGAGGTGCCTCCTGTCGGATGCGGCGGCCGGAATTGCCGGATTTGCCTACCAAATGGCCGCATCCGGCACTGTACAACGCCGCAAAAAAATAATAGGATTATGTTACAGTTTACGGCGCGAAAACGCAATAGTCAGACTGCACAAATTTTTGACAGGGGGCACAGCAAATGTTGCAAAATGAGCAAAACAGGGCAAGGACCAATTGGGTGCGGAGGATCGTGATGTTGCTGCGCGCTGCGGAGGTTTGGCAGCTGAGAGAGATCTTTTACATGGTGTCGGGATACATAGGGGCCTCCCGGAGCGGGGGCCGGGGGCAGACACAAGGAGGTCGGGGCGGGAGCACCTGTGACCGGGTGCAGTAGGTGTCCAGACTGGACACATATATAAAAATATTTGTTTTTAGCATTGACAAATAGAATAATATGTGTTAATATATGTGTGTCAGGAGGGAAGCCCATGAGAAGCTACAGTTCCAGGGAAGTGATTCAGGCGCTGAAAGCCGATGGATGGTATGTGGTCAATATCGTTGGCAGCCACCACCAGTTTAAGCACCCGACAAAGCCTGGGCGTGTCACGGTGAAACATCCAGACAAAGACATCCCCCGCAAGACCCTGGACAGCATCGAGCGGCAGTCAGGCCTCCGGTTCCGGTGACCTGGCTGTCCCTCCTGGCAACCTTTATGGAGGTGTGACCTGTATGGCAAAATTACCCGAGAGATATATTTATCCTGCCGTCTTCACCTATGAGGAAGGGGAGGAGATCGCCGTGGTCTTCCCGGATCTGGACGTAGCCACCAGCGGCGAAAACGATGCCGACGCCCTGGCCAGTGCCCGGGAGCTGCTGGGTGCTGTCCTCTACGGCATGGAAGAGGACGGGGACCCCATCCCGGCCCCCACGCCCCTGAACGCCGTGAAGCTGGAAGAGAATGAGCGGGCGGCCCTGGTGGATGTGTATATGCCGTCCATCCGGCTGGCGAAGGTCAACCGGGCCGTTAACCGGACCGTGACGATTCCGGCCTGGCTGAACGCAGCGGCTATGGAACGGAATATCAACTTCTCCCAGGTGCTCCAGGGAGCGCTGAGAGAGCAGCTGCATATGTGAGGGTATGGAGAAAGGGCGGGACAGCACAAGCTGGCCCGCCCTAATCCAACAAAAGAGGACTGGCCCCTTGCGGGGTCAGCCGTTTGGTTATTTGGTTGCACTGCTTATACTTTTGGGATGGTAGTCTTTCCGATAGGATTTGCAGGCTGTTTCAAGTTTTTTAAAGTCACAGGAGATGCTTGCCAGAAAGCCATTTTTATTGTTAACCACGTCAAAATAGGTCATCTGTGCGTGATTCAGGATATCCGCTTTCATCCGGTTACAGAGGGCTGCCTGACGCTTCAGCAATTCTTTGTATTTGGCGTCCGGCTCTGCGTTGATATCCAACAGGATCAGCGCATCTTTGTGAACGGGAATCATGTTGTTGAAGCCAAGCAGCCCATACCGGCCACCATCCAGTTTGATGATGTGCTTCCCGGGCTTGATATTTTTGTGATTTGGCTTTGGGGACTCCATCGGGACGAAGTATTGGAAGCTCCCAAACGTGAAGACAATACCAACATAAGGGCGGCGGGCATTTTTGTTGTATTGGACTTTTTTGTCACGGCTATTCAGAAACCTTATGTAGTGATCTGTGATCCTGTAAATCCGGAGACTATCCATATTTTCCTTCTTTCTTTAGCAAAAGGCGAGATAGACGGTGCTATCTCGCCTTTTTCAGGTCCCAACTTAACGGCATGGGCTCTCCGCTTTTTCAGGTCCCGACTTAACGGCTCGGGCTTTCCGCTTTTTCAGGTCCCGACTTAACGGCTCGGGCTTTCCGCTTGGTTGGAGGTGACACGACGATGACGTCAGTTTCACTTCATGCGGATTATCTCCGCACCATTATTATATGCCATTTCTGGCCAAAAGTCAAATATCGTGAACAAAAATTCATAGTGCAGTTTCAACAAAAAATGAAGGTTGGTGCATGGGGAGTTTGCTAGAGGAAGATCCGCACACACAGATTGCACCCAAAGGATAGCCCCTTATACCCGCCCGTAACCGCGTCAATGGTCGCCTGGAAAATGATATCGTCGCCGTACCGGCTGGAGATCCGCTGGGCCAGATCAGCAGAAAGCACTCCGATCTGGCCGAACTCGGAGACCACCCTATAGGCAGGATCTCCGTGCCAGCTGTACTCCTGGATCTCCACCGGGGCCCCAGGGTAGCAGCGGGCCAGGATGGTCTGGCGGTCTGTGCCGTCATCGTTGCGGAAGGTTACGCCTTTGACTTTGGTAAAAATCGTGTCCTGGAGGCAATGCCGTTTCAGAAAAGTCTTTAACTGTGCCTCAGTAGTAACGACGATGGAATCTTCATCAACTTCTGGCTCTTCTTCTAGCGTTTCGTCTACTTCTTCAGCTGCCAACGCCTGCCCGGTGGGGACTGCTGCGGGATTATTTTCCTCTGCTGTTTGGGGTTCGGTTTCCGGCACCCTGGGAGGGTCAGGCTCGTCAACTTCCACGCCAAAACGTGCGACGATCTGCCGCCAGAATATACGTATTAGGAGCGGTGGGGTAATGCCGAAAAAAACAACCTGTTGAGGCTGTGCGTGGAGCATATCGGCAATAGCCGCACAGGTAAGCCCAAGGGCACCCAGGGCCAACCATACTCCCCATCCGATGGGTTGCTTGTTGTTGGACATATGTGTCTCTCCCTATTGTGCCCAACCTGGACACATTTTTTAGCCCCATTGTATCAGTCGCACCGCACCCATTGCAATGGGCAAATTGCACAAAAAGAGGACTGGCCCCTTGTGGGGGTCAGTCCTTTTTGCTTGTGGAGTCCATGCAGTTCAGGATTTCCCGTAATCCGTCCGCAATGTGCTTCTTTTCTTCCTCGGTTTTTGTTTCCAGTGGCACGAGCTTTCCATGGGGCTATTATATAGGGCTGACTGGGTAATGTCAATAGGCATTATAATTAATTCCCCAGCGGATTACTCTCCACCAGCACTTCCCTGGGCTTGCTGCTTTGAGCGGGTCCCACGACACCAAGCAGCTCCATTTCCGTCATGATCTGCTTGGCTTTGCCGCGGCTAATGCCAAACTCCTTTTGGATGGCCGGGACGGTGGGGTGCTTTTCCGTCAGCACCCAGTCGATGACGGAGACCAGCAGATCCTCCACCTCGACAGGCTGAGGCGCTTCGGCGGGAGCGGCCCCTGCATCAGGCGGAAGATCCTCGGCGGGGTGGAGTTCTTCAGCAGATTTGGGCGCTTCGGTATCCTCAGTTTCTTCTGTTGCCTTGGCCTCCTCCGGCTTTGGAAGGGGTTCTACCCTGGCCTCGGCATCCATGCTGGCCATGAGCTTATAGCATTGCATGATTGTTTCGCATCGGCCCATGGTTCGGGTGCTGTCTACCTGGGGGCAGCCCAGACGGACGTAGATATCGGATAGATGGTCGGCCTCGATGTCCGGCAGCGTCTTCCATGCCATGCGCTGGAGGTCCAGATAGTCGTTTGAAAATACGATGTCGGTGTGGGCAATCAAGGCATCGTAGATAAAAAACAAGTTGTGTTGGGTATCAAATCCTACAATGGGGTCATCCCCGACAAACCCCGCAAAGGCCGTAAGGGCGGCATCCATCCCCGGTGCTTTGGAGAGCATGAGGTTGGTGATCCCGGTATTGGCGGTTTCCTCGGCGGTGAGCTTATTCCGGGGTTTAATCAGCTGGCAAAAGGTGTCCACCGTTTCCAGGTTCCGGAGCTTGATGGCGGCAAGTTCCACCATCTCCCCGGTCTGTGGTCCGTAGCCGGTGGCCGTAATGGCGAGCACCACGCAGTCCCGGACATACTCTTTCAGGCGTCTCCCCATACCGCCCCGCTGCTCGGACATGGGCCGGTTGATCCCGATGGTGATGGTGCCCACGTTGGGTACAGGAATGCGCCGCTTTATCTGGACCGGGGGCGTGATCGGTGCGGGGGCCGGGGGTGTTTCGGAGGTTGGGAGCGGGGTGGTCACGGTGGGGTACTCTTCGTGGGTGCGGACCGGGGCCGCTGCGGTGGGAGCAGGCGGGACCGGAGGCGCCGGATCGGGAGTGACGGGAGCCGCCTGTTCCGTGGTGGAATCCGGCTTGTGGCCGCTTCTGGCGGTTTTGATAATGACAACAGGCAATGGACAGGCTATATCTATTATAGCTAAGGTCCGCAAAAGGGTTATGCCCGTATTGATTGCCGCAAAACAGGCAATCAGGGAGCACACAAGGAACAGGGCAAAATCGAATCCGTTAAATCTGAAGTTGGTTTTGTCGGTGACTGCCTGCGCTATACTGGCCCATGACATGACCAGGACAACGAAGGAGGCAACGCCGAAAAAGAGTGTCAGCAGAGGAACAGCGCCGCAGGCATCGGCGATAGCTGCGATTGTCGCAGCGCCCAATGTAATGAGGAAAAGCGCACTGTAAGTAATGGGATAGACTGCGGACCGCATCCGTGGCCGGACCAACTGCTCCCAGATAAAGAGGACGACAAAGGGCCCACCGATGACAAGTATAACCGATACTGCTAGGGTCGTTTGCAATTTTGCCGCAATAAAGATTAGTGCGTATACAGCCAATCCAAACAGTATACAACCGATTAGCCCGTTCAAACAACCGTCATCGTTTTTCTTTCTTTTTGCCATGCTTCTTCTCTCCCTATTGTGCCCAACCTGGACACACTTTTAATCCCATTGTACCAGCCGCAGCGTACCACTGGCAATGGGCAAAATGCACAAAAAGAGGACTGGCCCCTTGTGGGGGTCAGTCCTTTTTGTCTTCGGCGGCCTGGATGCAGGCTACGCAGTCCTTGAGCTGCTGGGCAATCAGTTCCAGCTGCTCCGGGGTCCGGCTCCGGAGGAACTGGATAAAGCCGTCAATCACCGGATCGTGCCGGGCGGCCAGCTCGCCAAAGGCCATGGCGATCTCGTCCCGAGGATCGGGGCCGTACATGGAGCCCTCGCCGGTTTTGATCCAGTCGAGGGATGCTCCAAACTCTGCGGCAATGCTCCGGTATAGAGATTCTTTTTGCTCTGGCTTTTTTAAGCGGTTGTACTCAACATTGATAATCTCACCTTCCGGGCACCCAAGACGCTCAGCAAAAGCACGTCTCGACAGCTTAAAGTCTTCGCGAATTGCCCAAATCCGGCCGCCAACTGTTGTTAAATCCGTATATCTCACCTCCTTGTCATCATCATAGCACATAGGAACTTGATAGTCAACAAGAAATTTTTAAGAAAAATGCTTTTATCTGCTTGACAATCAAGACTATACGTGCTATATTTTGATTGTCATCAAGATACGGCACGTAAGGAGGTGACCCACATGACCCACTACCTGATCCTCGGTCCCACCTGTGGCCGGGACTGGCGGAAGCGATTCCACTGTGACTGCGGCCAGTGCCGGGAACTCCCGGAGGACTGGGAGAACCTGGAATTCCCGGTGTTTTTCACAGCTTACGGAGATGCCCGAAAGGCGGAACCCTGGCTGGTTGCAAGTCCCATGTGCGGGAGAGACAAAAATGGCATCTTCCGCTGCGTGTGCGGAAGATGCCGGAGGCTACCGGAGAAGCGCCAGAATGGATACTATAACAGCTACTACCGAGGCCACAGTAGAGATGATACTGAGGCTGATGGAAAGGATGTAACGGTTACGCTCTGACTCTTCTTTGGCTGGCTGGGTGTCTTCGAAAAATGTCAGGTTATCGACACCCGGGATCAAGTTTCTATTTTTGATATTGCCACCTCCTTCCTGGATGGCTTGGCGCTGCAACGCCGGGACCATCATAGCACACTTGGAGGCGGCCTGCAAGGAGGTAAAAACCATGGACACCACAACCACCATCGCTGCCCTGATCCAGCAGGGCATGGACGCAAACCCCGAGGCGACTCGGGCGGTACTGATGGGCATCCAGCTGGGCTTTAGTCTGAAGGAAGACACAAGAAGGAGCTGATTATGAAACCTATGGATATGGGCCGCGTGTTTGACGCTGAGGAAATGGCTCTTGCATTTATCGTCTCCGTTATCGGCACGATTCTGATCCGGGCATTTTTGTTCTACGTCTTCAATGTCTCCTGGACCCAACAGATGAAGGACATTCCCATCACGTTCTGGACGGTAAACCTGACGGTCATCCTCGTAAATGTGCTGGTGACAATGCTAGGCTGGTAAAAGCCTCAGCGAATCAAACGCTCAAGACGCTGCTCAATCAGCCAGATCACGATGGCGGAGATGATCGGCACAACGATCTTTGCAAAGTCTCTGATTTGCTGCCGATGTCGCTTTCGCAGAGCATCCAGCCCCAGCGGGGCGATTGAGTAAACGGAGACACCGTCAACCTCTTTTCGCAGGAGCATTTGACGGTCCTCGGTGATGATGCCTGGGTATACATACCTGGGCGGAATAGAGAGCTGCCGCAGGTGGCGCTCTGAAATCGTCTCCCGTGGAAGCCTGGACTTGATGGCAGTCGAGTCCAGGGGGCCACGACGGCGGACTAATGACAAAATTTTATAATCCGTTTCGGTTAATTCCATTTTTCTCACCTCCCTCTGGGAGGAGAATAGCACAGACCGGGGCGGAAATCAAGGAGGTAAAACCACATGGACACCACAACCACCATCGCCGCCCTGATCCAGCAGGGCATGGACGCAAACCCCGAGGCGACCCGGGCGGTACTGATGGGCATCCAGCTGGGCTTTAGTCTGGCGGCCCTGGAAACAACCAAAAAGGCGGGCTAATACCCGCCCCGAATAAAAGAAAGGATGACACCAATGGCAGCAACCCAAACCGCCGCCGAGCGCAACAACTTTGCGCTCCTCGACGACTACGCCCAGGAGCGCCTCTGTAGAGGCACCCTGGACCTGATCGCCCGCATCCGCAAAAACAACCCCGCCCTCTGGAGAGTGATCCAGAAAGAGGCAAGAGAAATGGAGGCAAGAAAATGCTGAATAACAAAACCGTAGTAAAGATCTCCGCAGATGCTGACAGCGTTATGTTGGAATTAAACGGCACGTTATATGATGTCCTGGCCGTGGGAACCACTGGGTACGCAAAATTTCTGGAGGCCTCTGCCCAAAAGCTGGGTAAACCTGGCGCAATGCAGAAGATCTATCGCACAGCAATTGGCATCCTAGAGTCGAAGCTGGAGGCGCTCACCGGCGAGCCTCTGAAGCGCTGCACCTGCCAGGCCGAGGCCAAGCCGGAGGAGCCCGCCAAGCGCATGACCCCCGAAGAGCTCAACGCTTTTGTAGATGCTTGGTTGTCTCAGGCAACGCTGGAAGAAAAAGTTGCTCTCTTGATTGTATCCCACGCCTCCCACCACCGGGAACAAGGGTCCTCCCTTTAAGCCTCTGAGCCGCTGGGCTTTAACCAGCGGCATCCCAACAGGCATCTCAAATCGCCTGTAACAATTTCATAGCCCCGGGGAAGTAGTGCGGCCCGGGGCGCATCGGGGGCCCGGAGTGCCGGTCTGACCTTCCCGGCCTGGCGAGGGGGTGTCTGCGGAATCTCCCACCTCCGGAAGGGCGGTTCGAGTCCGCCCTCCCCGATGATGTGGCAGGCGCGCACAGGCGCTGCCGGGGTCGTGCCCCGGGCCTGCCCATCCTTTCTTTCCCTTTCCATGCCGGGAGCCGCTGGGCGTACCGGGGAAGACCAGCCCAGCAAGGCGCAAGACCATTTTCGTGGCCTCACGAAAATGATCGGCACCAGTAACATGAGCGGCGCGCAAGGGACGCACCGGCGGAGCACACCGCCGGAGGCCGGGATCGACGCCCGGGCTGCTCTCCAGGGGCCTTTTGGACGGGCCCCGACCTCCTAGTTATCTGTTTTCTGGCCCCCGGGAAAGACCGGGCCGCGGCGGGCGGGATCCCGCTACCAGGGGCGAGGCAGCAAAGGCTGCCGGGAAAAAATGCCATGGCGCTGTCCCCGCCATGTTTACCGGCCAGAAAACCGGAGGATGGAGCTGCTCGCCAGAGGAGTTGCAGCCGTGGACCGGCAACCCGGCAGGCCTGCCATGAATGGGTGTTAAGCATGGGTGACAGCCCGGAGAGACGGGCACCAGCAGAAAGGATGATCGTAATGAACAAGCAACAAAGAGGTCCGGTGACCGGCTATGGCTGACAGGCAGGACACGGGGCCGGAGCGGTTTAGCGCCTATGTGGTGATACCGGCCCCGATCTACTTTAACGCGGACATTAAGCCCAGGGCGAAAATGCTCTATGGGCTGCTGTCCTGCATGAGCAACGAGCGGGGCTACGCCTTCCCCCGGAACGAGACATTGCAGCGGTATCTGGGAGGCGTATCAGAGGACACGGTGTCCCGGACGCTCAAGGAGCTGGTGGATGCCGGGGCCATTTTTGTGGAGGGCGGCAGCGGAGGCAGCCCAAAAAATATCCGCAAAATTTACCTGGGGGAAGTCTACCCCGCCAGCCTCCGCAAAAATGCGGACCCTAGCCTCCGCAAAAATGCGGACCCTGATAATAAAAGAAAGAATAATAAAAGAAAGAATAATACAACGCGGCCGACAGAGGCGGAGATCAAGAATTGGTTTTCCCTCTGGGCGGTGGCCCGGGACTATGGGCAGGAGCTCACTACCCCGCTGATCTCCGACCTGTTTGCCTTTGTCGAGAGCCGGAAGGCCAAGGGCAAGCCAATCCTCACCATCCGCACAGCGTCGATGCTGGCCAACAAGCTGGTGAGCAATGTGGCCATGTTTGGGCAGGCCCAAGAGCAGGTGGCCCGGATGCGGTACATGCTCCAGGGTGCCATCACCCACAACTGGGAGAGCGTCTACCCCATCAAGGATGAGTTCTTGCCGGACTACTACCTCTGGCGGGCCCAGGAGTACGGGATCCCCGTCCCTGGGGCGGAGCCGGAAGCCAAGGATTACTTTTAGGGGGCGCAAAAGATGGATCAAAGTTGGGTTTATGCGCAGCAGTCGGTCCTGGGTGCCTGCCTGATCGACGACTCGGTGGTGGGCCGGACGGTCTTCGGCCTGGGCGAGGGGGACTTCCAGGACATCAACAAAACGATCTACCGGGCCATGCGGGACCTCTACACCAGCGGCAAGACGGTGGATCCGGTGACCGTGCTCAACGCCATCGGCGGGGAGCCGGACTACCGGCGATACATCGCCGAGCTGATGGAGATCACGCCAACCTCCGCAAACATCGACTCCTACATCGGCATTTGCCGGGAGCGGAGCCGGGTGGCCCGGTATCGGGCCCTGGGGGAGCAGCTGACGGAAGTCACCACCTCCAAGGACGGGGCGGAGCTGATCTCCGCCGCAAACAGCATCAGCGTAGGCCGGGGCATGCAGAGCTGGACCATGGGGGAGGCATTAAAAAACTTCTTCCAACGCTATGACAAACGGGTGGAATATCTCCCCTGGTTTTTGGAGCAGCTCAACGGCCAGCTGGACTTGGAGCCCGGTGACTTCTGCCTGCTGGGCGGGCGGCCCAGCTCCGGCAAGTCTGCCTTTGCCCTGGAGGCCGCCATCTACTGGGCGGCAGTCCGGGGCTACCGGGTGGGATTTTACAGCTGCGAGACCAGCCGGGAGAAACTTACTAACCGGCTCCTGGCTGCCTGCGCACGGGTGCCCCTGGGGGCCATCAAACACAGCCGCCTGGATGATCGGCAGCTGGAGGCCGTCTGCGATGTGTCCGGCCGGCTGGCGGAAGCGCCCATCGACCTGATCGCCGCCGCCGGAAAGACGGTGGCCGAGATCCGGGCCACTGCCCTGGAGAAGAAGCACCAGATCATCGTGGTGGACTACATCCAGATTCTCCAGAGCGACGGGAAAGACGAGTATTCCCAGGTGTCCGGGATCTCCAAGTCCCTGCACACCCTGTGCCAGAGCTTGGGCATCTTTTGCCTGGGCCTGTGCCAGCTCAACCGGACCAAAGGGGCCCGGCCAACCCTGGAGGACCTGCGGTCCTCCGGCCAGCTGGAGCAGGATGCCGACGGTGTGCTTTTCCTCCACCGACAGGAGGGCAAGGACATGGAGCGGGAGCTGATCATTGCAAAAAACAAGGAGGGCGAGTGCCGCTCCACCCGGCTCTACTTTGACGGGCCGATCCAGCACTTTTCCTATATGGGCAAGGGGGACACGCCGGTAAAAGGCGTGGACTACCGGAGCATAACGGCCAAGGCCCCGGGGGAAGAGCTGGACCAACTGGGCATAGAGACGGCGGTGCCGTTTGAGGAGGGACAAATTTGAGCGAGACATATTACCGGGCGGAGGATGTCCGCCGCATCATGGGAGATGGATTCGTCTGCACAAAAGACGGGTTCGCATGGACATCCCAGCTCATTGATCAAATCCCCGCCGCCGATGTGGAGCCGGTGCGGCATGGGCGGTGGGGCAAAAAGCAAGGCGGTTTTTGGGAGTTTGCGGCTTGTAGCCTCTGCGGCGAGAAAGCTCCGACAGTTGGCATCATTCCCAACTTCTGCCCCAACTGCGGCGCTAAAATGGATTTAACCGATAAAGCCCCAGAGGGCTAAAAACAAAAGGAGGGCCACGACTTATGAGAGTGAGTGCCATTGTAAATCTAAAGGGCGGCGTGGGAAAGTCCACCACCGCCATCAACCTGGCGGCGATCCTGGCCAGGGACTACAACAAACGGGTGCTGGTGATCGATGCGGACAGCCAGTGCAACACCACAGAGTTTTTCGGCGGGGACCCGGCGCAGGGCAACGTTGCCCGGCTCCTGCGGGAGACTGGGGACCGGCACGACCCGGGGATGTGGGCGGCGGACATGATCCAGATCACCGCCCACCGGAATCTGGATCTCCTGGCGGCGGATGACAGCCTGATGGACCTGGATCTGAGCAAGGCAGAGGCCGGGGATGTGAATACTGGCATCCTGTGGGCCATGACCCAGCGGCTCCACGATCTCTACGATGTGGCGCTGATCGACTGCCCGCCAGCCTTCAACGCTGCCTCGGCTGCGGCGCTGATCGCGGCGGATGATGTGATCATCCCCATCAAACTGGATGCCTTCTCCCTCAAGGGCATGGGCAACCTTATCCGGCAGATCGTCAACATGCGCAAGCTCAACCCCAAGCTCACCGTGGCCGGGGTGCTGCCGACCATGTGGTACAAGGATCCTCTGGTGGAGGAGGGCGAGGCCCAGCTAAAGGCCGCCGGGCTCCGGGTGTATCCCCACATCCGGCAGAGCCGCCCGGTGGACAAGATGACGTATGCCCAGCAGCCGCTGTGCGTGTCCAGCCCCAGATCCGGGGCCGGGAAAGATTACCGCCTCTTTGCCGAGGCGTACATAGAGGAGGGCAAGCGCTATGGCCTTTGATTTGGCAGCCATGCTCAAGGATGTGTCCAGCCTGGACACCGGAAAAAAACAGATCACCTATCTCCGCCGAGAAAACCTGGACGCCGACGCCGGAAACTTTTACGAGCTCCGGGATGTGGATGCCCTGGCGGACAACATCAGCGTGGTGGGATTGCAGCAGCCTATCCTGGTGCGCCCCAGTCAGGAGGCTGGCCGCTACACGGTGGTCTCCGGTCACCGCCGACTGGCCGCCCTGGCCAAGCTGGCGGAGGAAGACCCGGACAAGTGGGCGGAGGTGCCCTGCATTGTGGAGGCGGACAGCGCAAGCCCAGCCCTCCAGCAGCTGCGGCTGGTCTACGCCAATGCCAACACCCGGCAGCTCACCTCCGCCGAGATCGGCGAGCAGGCGGCCCAGGTGGAGCAGCTCCTCTATCAGCTCCAGGAGGAGGGCTACGAGTTCCCGGGCCGGATGCGGGATCATGTGGCTGAGATTGTGGGGGTCAGCCGGTCCAAGCTGGCCCGGCTCAAGGTCATCCGGGAGAAGCTGATCGCCCCGTTTATGGCGCGATTCGAGGCAGGCCGCCTGCCGGAGGGCACGGCCTATGTGCTGGCCCAGGCATCCTCCGCCCGGCAGAATCTGATTTATGAGGCCAATGTCGCCGCCTACGGCGAGGACTTTATGGCCCCGCCCCAGTCCCGAGTGGAGAACAACCTGGCCTGGATGCAGAAGGCGGCCTCGCTGTGCGGGGGGCTGAAATGCCCGGTATCTCAAACCTGCACAAAAGCTCACGCCCCGGCGCTTCTGCGGGCCGCTGCCGCCTTGGGGCAGTTCAATCGCCTTTATTGCGAGGGCTGCTGCCGGGAGTGCCGGAATCTGGATTACTGCCGGTACTCCTGCGAGTATGCCGGAGACATCAAAAAGGCCCGGCTCCACCAGCGGAATCAGGAAAACGCGGAGAAAAAGGCCGCCGAAAAAGCCGAGAAGCAACAGCGGGAGCGCTCCGCCAAGGACATGCTGACCGTCTCCTACAACCGGGTGGCCAGACTCCGGGCTGAAAAAAACGTCGAGCCGAAGGACTTTGTCAAAGCCTCCCTGGGCTATCCTTACCCCAGCGACATTTCCCGCCTCCAGGAGCTGGAGCAGGGCAGGCCCAAACTCAACGACCGTATGCCCGGCGGCATCTGGGCAGATGAGGCCCGGCGGCTGATCGCCACAGCAGAACTCCTGGGTTGCTCCACCGACTATCTCCTGGGCCGGGATGTTCCGGCACAGGAGGAGGACACCCTATGAGCTGGCCCACCGATCCTCTCCCTTATCAGGTCCGGTCCCCGGATGGCAGCATCCTATACCAATCTTTGATCACCTGCCGTCATTCGCCCAGGATCGAGCGGATGCTGCTGGAATCCGGATGCACCATCCTGGTGGATGGCCGAAAACTTACCAAAAAGGAGCTGAGCCAACGTGAGCCAAACAAAACGCTGTAAAGTCTGCCATGCCCGGTGCCTCAACTTGGGCCCGGATGGCCGGTGCTGCGGGTGCCGGATGGCTCTGATCTCCTCCGTCTTTGGCATCAGCTACGGCAGCCTCATGGCCCGGATCTATGATGCCAAGGCGGATCCGGATGCTGTTACGGTCCCCGGTCTGCCGCCGGTGGCCGACAATCGAAAAATGAGAGGGGTGCATTGGGATGGGACGGCGCTGCCGGATATGCGGGACGTTTGGGACAACGGACAGGCAGGGGCGCTGCCGCCTCTGCCGGGAGTCAAGGGCTGCCGATGACGCCGGGATGAGCTACGGCCGGTATAAGAGCCTCCTTTTCCAGCGCTACGGCGAGCAGCCGGATCTGCCGCTGGACTGGTACCGGGAGTGCCCCATTTGCCACCGGCTCTTTTTGCCAAAACGGAAAAATCACATCTATGATACCCAGGCTTGCGGCCAGATTGCCGCAAGCCGGAAATACTACAAAAAGCGCGCAGGCCTTGGGGCTCCGGCGATGACAACGGAGGATAACCATGGCCCAGACGCTGCGGATCAAGACGGCGGGGGGACTCACCAAAATGAGCCTGTCGCCCAGAATCAAAAAAAATGACGGCTACCAAACCCGGCGGGAGAAAAAAAGAATGTCCTCCGCCGCCCAGAAATACATCAATTCCAAAGCCCAGCGCAGTCAGCTGGAGTTCCTGCTGGCTGCCAACGTCCGGCAGGGAGACTGGTTTCTTACCCTTACCTACGACGATGCCCACCTGCCGGACAGCTGGGACCGAGCCAACCGCAACATGCAGGCCTTTGCCCGGAAACTCCGGGAGAGCCGAAGGCCCGGGAAGACGGTTTATTTTTATAACATCGAGCGCTGCCACTGGGATGAGCGGCCAGAGTGTTGCCACCGTTGGCACCATCACCTGGTGGTCTCCGGGGCCGTGGACCTGGAGGCCATCCGGGAGATGTGGGGCCGGGGGCTGGTGCTGGATAAGCGGCTGATCCTGGACGCGGACCACACCTTCGGGGCCCTGGCCTCCTATCTGCTCAAAGAGTCCAACGAGTTCCCGGGGAAGCGTGGGTGGCGCTGCTCTCGGGGCCTCCAAAAACCGGAGGTGGACACCATCATTGTCCCGGATGACTACGAGCTCCAGGCCCCGGAAAGCGATGGGGTCATGGTCCTGGAAAACCAGGGCCCTCAGCTCACGGTGTATGGCAAATTCCAAACCTTAAAATTTCAGGCCCTTGACAGACTTGACAGATATGAGAATCCCGTGATATCCTCCAAGTATGCCCGCCGGAAACGGCGGAATAAACAGCGGGCTGCAACGCACGGTGCTGACTGAGCGCTGGCCCTTTATTTTATTTAACTTGAGCCTTTTATATTATTTTATCGGAGAGGTGATTTTCTCATATGATGGACAGCAAAAAGTGTGGTACAATGTTTTTAGTCAATGACGGCTACCTGGTGTGCCCCTATTGCAGGGCCGGAAAGCTCCAGCGCATCCGACCAGAAACCAGGGCGAGCCGATTGCAGATTTACTGCCGCAAGTGTAAACATGAGATCCTCGTAGACATCGAGGAGGGCAAGTGCTTCCAGAGCCATGGCCAATGATACACCAGCTGATGGTGGGTGTTGGTCCTGGCTCTTTTCGTTGGGAGGTGAGGCTATGCTAAAAGCTCTGCGCAAGTGCCGACATCCTGGGTGCATGGTGCTCACGGCCGAGGGCTACTGCCCGGCGCATAAGCCCAAGCACACACGCCGGGCCTCGGCGGCCTGGCATTACCTGTACACCGATCCCCGCTATGGCTGGGCAGACCGGCGGGCCAAGCATCTGCTGGCCGAGCCCTGGTGCAGGGAGTGCGCGGCCAAGGGCCTGCGGGTCCGGGCCACGGACGTGGACCACGTGATCCCGCATCGGGGCAACGTGGAGCTGTTTCTCCACGGCGAGCTCCAGAGCCTGTGCCACGCCTGCCATGCCCGCAAAACCATGGCGGAAAACGGCTGGTTGCGAGGCACTCAGGAGCCCCGCTGAGGCCTCTGGCTTGGGCGAGAGCGCCTGCGGGCGCGCGCAAGGGCCGCGGGCGCGGCTATTTGGAGCAAAACCCTCCCCCCGGGGTCTGTAAACTGCGGGGAGAGCTCGAAATGACCCCGCCTCTCCCTCCGTGAGAATTTTTTTCCCCACGGGCAAAACCAGGCGGCGGGGTGGAGGACGGCGAAAAGTGACGATGGCGGTGAAAACCGATGACGGCGGGAATGACCCGGGAGGTGAGGCGGAATGAGCGGACCGAGAAGGCCCATGGCGGTGAATCTGGCCAGCGGGTCGAAGCACTGGACGAAGGACGAGGTAGAGCAGCGGCAGGCCCAGGAGGCACAGGTGCCGAAACCGGTAAAGCTGACCTGCCCGGGGTGGCTGTGTCCGGAGGCGAAAAAACTTTTCCGGGGCTACGCCAAGGAGCTGCTGGGGTCCACGCTGCCGGTGTCCAGGCTGGACACCGGAACCCTGGCCCGGCTGTGTGATGCGGAGTGGAGCTACGCTGAGGCGAGCCGACACAAAAACGCTTTCCTCGCCATCTGCTCCAGGCTCCTGGCCCAGGCTGCCGATGCGGAGGCATTGCAACCTGGTGAGGTGGACCAGGTAGAGGCTTACCAGCAGGCCCAGGAATATGTTGCCTACTGGTCCAAGACCATGGGCGGCTACGAGAAGATCGCCAGGGGTGCGGCCAATGATCTGGGATGCACCATCTCCAGCCGGTGCCGGATGGTGGTCCCCAAGGCAGAAACGGACGAAGAAGAAAACCCGCTGGAGCGGCTGCGGCTGCTCCGGGAAGGAGTTGTGTAACGATGACAAAAGCAGAACGAAAGGCCTATGAGATCCTCATGCGGCTGCTTTATGAACCGCAGAAGTATGATGACTGCATCCCTTACTCCATTTGCGTAGTGTCTCCCACGCCGGAAGCTTCTGCCGCTGCGTTTGCGGTGGCCGAGGCACTGGTGGGAAAAAGTCCTTTTGCACGTGCTCGGATGACGGTTAACGCCTGCAAGCGCGAGATCTGGCTGAACGATGAAAGCGGCGTTGTGCGGTATGTAGTTTTTCGGCCCGGTGCCGGTTATTCTGCCCGCTACACTGTCCGGGAATCTCCCCACCCTGTATACTGCTCCGTCGAAGATCTTCGGCCTTGCGAGTAGACTCCTACGGGCAGGTGCCGGTGGAATTTGTCCAGATGCTGAAGCTGGCCTCCGCCGGATTCCACGGGAAGCCCTTTGTGCTCCAGCCCTGGCAGAAGCAGCTGATCATGGACTTTTACGGGGAGCAGGACCGGGACGAAATGGGGTATTACCGGCATTACCAATACCTGTACCTGGAGATCCCCAAAAAGAACGGCAAGACGGAGACCATTGCCGGGCTGGGGCTCTACCATCTGACGATGGACGGGGACCCCAATCCCCAGGTGTATATCGTGGCCGCGGACAAGGATAACGCCTCTATCTGCTTTAATGCCATGCGCTCTATGGTAGATCAATCCCAGTGGCTAAAAAAACTGCTGAAGACCCTGCCCTCCCGGAAGGAGATCCAGCTGCGGGACGGATCCGGCTTTGTCAAGGTTTTGTCCGCCGAAGCGGAGACCAAACACGGCTACAACCCCAGCTGCGTGATCTTTGATGAGCTCCACGCCCAGCCCAACCGGAAGCTGTGGGACGTGATGACCTTCGGCGCCGGATCTGCCCGGCGGCAGCCTACCTGGCTCGTGCTGACCACGGCAGGCGATGACCCGGACCGGAACTCCATCGGCTGGGAGATCCACGAGAAGTGCCGCCGGATCCTGGCAGCGAGAGACGGCACCGGGAATCCGGCGGATGACGACCCCCTGTGGCTGCCTGTGATCTACGGTATGCCGGACGACCCGGAGGAAGTGGCCAAGATCGACATCTACGACGAGGCCCTCTGGTACCGGCTCAACCCCAACCTGGGGGTGACTATCCCCATCAGGACCCTGCGCAGCGAGGCAGCCAGCGCAAAACAGAGCGAGGCATCGGAACGGCTGTTCCGGTGGCTTCGGCTCAATCAGTGGATCGCCGTCAAGGCGGTGGGCTGGCTGCCCCTGACCCTCTACGACCGGACCCAGTGGCATGTGCCCAGACTGGACACCATGGAGCTCAAAGGCCCGGAGCTCCGAAAACGGATGCGGGAGACCCTGAAAGGGAAAAAGTGCTTCGGGGGGCTGGACCTATCCAGCACCACGGACCTATCTGCCTTTGTGCTGGTGTTCCCGCCCCAAGCTGGTTTGGAACTCTGGGTGACCCTCTTCTGGGCCTGGCGGCCCAGGGCCACGGTAGAAGACATGGAAAAAAAGGACCATGTGCCCTACCGGGACTGGGCCAGAGCCGGATACCTGAGCCTCTGCGAGGGGGAACTCATCGACTTCGACAGCATCAAGGCGACGGTTCTTGAGGCAAAACGGATATATAAGCTCCAGGCCCTGGGGGTAGACCCCTACCTGAGCCGGGAGATCACCGGATTCCTGCGGGATCGGGGGGTAAACGTCATCGAGATCCGCCAGAACATGGCGGAGATGTCCCCGCCTATGAAGGAGATCGAGAAGCTCCTGCGCTCCGGCCAGATGGTCCACGAGCACAACACCTGCGCCCGGTGGTGCTTTGGCAATGTCCGGTGCGCCGTGGACGGGAACGAGAACATCAAACCCATGAAAAACAAGAGCACAGGCCGCATTGATATCACCGTGGCCTGGATCATCGCCTACGCGGCGGCCATGCTCCAGCCGGAGAACCAGCTGGCGGATCTGGTGGCAACGGGACGGTGGAGCCTGTAAGAAAAATGATCACTGTGCTGGAAAGGAGCATCGGAGCAATGGACAAGATCACGATCAACGACGAACAGCTTTTACAGGAGTCCAGGAAACGCATTGCGGCGGATCTGACGGCTGCTGTGAAACAGTCTGCCAAAACCGGTGCGTGGGAACTGGAAGACGTTGCGTGCGAGGTGACCCCTGACAACATCCTCCGGAAAACCATGGAACTCTATGCGGGCGGAAACACCCCGATGTGGTTCCTGGAAGCGGTTCAGGCAACCAACTACATCTTGGCCATTGATCGGGTGGCGGCCTGCGGATGTATCGTAGCCCTGCATGAGGCCGCAATGAAAGCTCCGGCAGAAAAACGGGTGGCGGCGCTGATGAAGCTGCTGGCGGTTTCCGGGCCGGTGCCCGGACTCTTCGGTGGACTTGCTGGTGTTCCTGCTTTGGGAGGGTAAGCCAATGTGTTCATTTTGTGAGGAATACGCATGCCAGAATAAAGCGAACAAGGGGCCAAATCATCCGGCCTGTAGCGTGGACCTTCGGGCAGCCATTATATGCCATGTGTTATTCGGTGAGACTCCCTTTGGGCAATGTATCGACCCTGTGTGTTCCGTAAACGGACGGATCGGAGCCCCTCTGAATTACTGCCCCAGCTGCGGGCGGAAACTGGAGGAAACCCCATGAAAATACACATCCTTGACCTCCTGATCCTCGCCCTCCAGCTGTCCGGGGTGCTGCTCATCGGCTACGCTGTGGCCCAGGTCTCTGCTGTGGCAGCTATGATGCTCGCTGGGGGATTTCTGATCTGGTTCGGCTCGGTGCTCTACCGGGCCAGCCGGGAGGATGACGGCAAGGGAGGAAAACCTGAATGAATCTTTTACAGGCGCTGAACGCGCCGATCCTGCGAAACGCCCGGAGCCCCACCAAGGAAAAGCGGGCTATACCGGCGGTGTTTACCAGCACCCTGGCGGGGAGCTCCGGCAGCTATGCCGCGGAGAATCTGTCGGCGGTGTATGCCTGCATCAACATCCGGTCCTCGGATATGGCCTGCCTGCCTCAGTATGTTTTTAACCGGTTTACCCGGAAGCGGTGGGAGAATAACCCGGCCCTGGACCTGCTGAATGTGCGGCCCAATGCCCGGATGACTCCCTTCACCCGGCGCAAGCTCCTGGAATACAGCATCTACACCACGGGCAACGCCTACGACTGGATCCTGCGGGACCCGGTGAGCCGGGAGCCGGTGGAGCTGATTCCCCTGGTGGGGACCCTGGTCCAGCGGCAGATCACCAAAGAGGGCTACATCTGGTACCAGGTGACCAACCCCATCACCCGAGAGGTGTTTTATCTCCCCCAGGAGGATATCTGCGACTACAAGGGACCCAGCCGGGACGGGGTAAACGGGGAGCCGATCCTGAGCTACGCCCGGGAGACCATCTCCGCCGGACTGGCGGCCCAGGCCTACAACAAGGCCTTTTATGAGCACGGGGGCCAGCCCTCCGGCATCCTGACGGTGGACGCGCCGATGAGCGGCTACGTAAAGGATGCCAACGGGGAGGACACGGACAAAACCCTGAAGGAGGCCATGCGGGAGGAATGGGAGCGGACCCAGGCGGGCCCCACCAACGCCCACCGGATCGCCATCCTGGACTACGGCCTCAAGTACCAGAGCCTGGGCATCAGCCAGAGAGACGCCCAGTTTTTGGAGCAGCAAAACCAGACGGTGGAGGACATTGCCCGGTACTTCAACATGCCGCTCTACAAGCTTCAGAGCGGAAAACAATCCTACCAGAGCAATGAGCAGCAGCGGATCGAGTACGTGGGGTCCCTCCAGCCGGACGTTTTGCAGCGGGAGCAGGAGATGACCTATAAGCTCCTGACTCCCTCCCAGATCGCAAGGGGCTGGTGCATCCGGACCAACATCATGGCCCTGCTCCGGTCCGACTTTAATTCCCGGGCCTCTTACTACCGGACCATGAAGGAGATCGGGGCCTACTCGGTGGACGACATCCTGGCCAAGGAGGACATGCCGGAGGTTCCCGGCGGCGAGCACCGGCAGGCCTCCCTCAACTATGTGCCCCTGGAAGACTGGGCGGAGCTCAGCCGGAAGCGGGCGGAGAATGGCGGCGGGGGAAGGCCGGAGAAGGAGCCGGAAGTTCCGGAAGAGACCCCGGAGGAAGAACCGGAAGAAGAGCCGGAGGAAGAGACCGGGACAGAGGAATGAGGGGGCGGGTTTCCCCTCATCCGTCAGGGCTGCGCCCTGCCACCTTCCCCGTGGGGGAAGGCTTTGGAAAGGAGAAGATTTTGAAGATCCGTATGACGGGCCGGGAGGTGCCGGAGAAATTCCGGGGCTTTGACCGGCTGGAGATCGAGGGGACCACGCTGCTGGAGCAGCCCTCGATGGAGGCCCAGGATGGGCCTCTGATCGTGGAGATCAACAACAAGGGCCAGTGGGTGGCCCTGTACCGGGAGGTGGAAAAAGATGACCATTAACCTATCCGGGGAGCTGATCCCTGACGACTGGGCGGAGCTGTACCGGGCCTACGGATACGTTGCCGGGTTTTACTGCCCCGCCGACGTGAGGACCGCCATCGCCAACCTGCCGGAGGGCGAGGAGCTGGTGGTGGAGGTAAACAGCGTGGGCGGCTGGGTAGACGGCGGAGCGGAGATCTATAGCCTGCTCCAGGGCTGCAAGAACCCCACCCGGGCGGTTATCCAGAGCATGGCGGCCAGCGCCGCCAGCTACATGATCATGGCCTGCGACTCCATCGACATCTGCCTACCGGCTCAGATGATGATCCACAATGCCCACTGCGGCAGCTATGGCAGCAAGGTGGCTCACCGGCGGTCCGCCGCCATGCTGGAGACCACGGACGAGAGCATCCTCAGCTGCTACGCCGCCCGGTGCGGCGACAAGGTGGACCGGGAGAAGCTCCGGCAGATGATGGACGCGGAGACCTTCCTCACATCCTCCCAGGCGGTGGAGCTGGGGCTGGCGGACCGGATCGTGGGGCAGGAACAGGACACCGGCGGCGGAATGCTGGCGGCGGAGGCCTGCCCGAACATCGTAAGAGCCATGCGGGTGCTGCCGGACATCGGCAAGCTCAAGGCCCTGCGAGAGCAGGACCAGGAGGCCAAGGACCGGCTGGACCTGGAGGCAGAGATCGGCCGGTACTGGGGGGTGTCCTGATGCGGCGATACAAGTAAATAACGGGGAGCCTGTGCTTTGAGAGCCGGGGCTGACGGTTTGGCATTTGCCGGATCGTTGGCCCCGGTTTCTTTTTTGAGGCGGGTCCCCTCCACACCCGGCCCTGCGGGGCCACCCTCTCCAAGCAGGAGAGGGCAGGGGCTGCCCGGGACGGGGCGGCCGGAAATTTTGAAGGAGGAAAAAACAATGCCTTTTAACATCGGAACGACCAGACAGAAGATGAACGACCTGATGGGCCAGCGGGCGGAAAAGCTGAAAGCGGCCCAGGAGGCCCTGGACAGCGGCAACCGGCTGGACTACCAGGCCAGACTCAAGGAGGCCCAGGGCTTTAACGCCCAGATCGACGACCTCCAGGCGATGGTGAAGGAATTCGACAAGTACGACATCGCCCATGCGCCGGTCTTCGGCGCCGACCGGAAGGACCTGGAGGAGATGGGCAAGGCCCTGGCGGCACACGAACGGGTGGCTTTCCAGCCCCGGGACGTGCTGGAGGGGCTGCGGACCAACAGCCTGACCTTTACCGGGACCCTGGTAAGCCCCACCGGCGGCGGCAGCGACATCCACGACGGCAACAACGCCCAGGTGACCACCCTGAGCAACCAGGTAAGGGTGGAGACCTTTGAGGGCCTGAGCGGCTGGGAGGAGCCCTACCTCCAGAGCATCCAGGAGGCCACAGCGGGCAGCGTGAAGACCGTCGGCGGCACCACCCGGACCGCCAGCGACCCGGTATTCAAAAAGTCCAAGCTGACGGCTACGGAGATCCAGGTCACCAGCTTTGTGGACAAGAATATCAACCGGTTGTCCCCGGCCAACTATGCGGCCAAGGTCCAGGCCTACGCCATGAAGGCGCTGCTGCGCAAGTGCAACCACCAGATCATCAACGGCGATGCTCAGGCCAGCCACGAGATGTTTGGCATCATCAACGCCAAGAACACTGAGGCGGAGAACATCTTCCAGACCATGGCGGGAATCACCGCCATCAACGAGGACACCCTGCGGGATCTGGTCATGGGCTACGGCGGCGACGAGGAGGTTTACTCCGGCGGCCGGCTGGTGCTGACCAAGACCAACCTGGACGCCTTTGGGAAGATCAAGATCGCCAAGGACGACAACCGGAAGCTCTACAAGATCGTAAGCCAGGGCAACACCGGCACCATCGAGGAGGGCGGCCTCATCGTGCCCTACACCATCGCCTCTGCCATCGGTGCCAACACTCTGGCCTACGGCGATCCCCAGACCTACCTGCTGGGCCTCTTTGGCCCCTACTCCATCCGCATCGATGAGAGCGTTAAGAGCGTGGAGCGGATGATCGCCATTTTGGGCGATGCCCTGGTAGGCGGCAACCTGGTGGCGGACAAGGGCTTTGCCATCGCCACCCTGACCTGATGCGCAGCGTCACGGCGGAGCAGCTGCTGAGGTACTGCCGCATTGACGCAGACGATCCCCTGGCAGAAACCGCCAGGGAGATCGCCGAGGCCAAGGAAGAGTACCTGGCCCGGCAGGCGGTTCCGCTGACGGAGGGCAACGCGGGGCGGTTTGGGCTGTGCGTCATGGCCTGGACCCTCCACGAGCTGGACCACCCCGGGGAGGCGGCACCTGCCGGGGTGATGCAGATGGTGAATGATTTGCGGCTTTGCCGCTAGAAAAGGAGGACAACAATGGCATTACCGGAAAAGGGCACCGGCAACGGCACCCAAGTACACATTTCCGTAGACGATGGGGCCACCTATAAAAAGTTTGGCTCCGTTACCAAGGTGACGGCACCCAATATGACCCGGGAGACCGTGGACCTGACGGACAACGCCTCCTACGAGAGCAACAACCAGATCAAGGAGTCCGGCCTGGGCTTTATTGAGATGGATGAGCTCAAGGTGGAGGGCTTTTACAAGAAGACCGACGAAGGCCGGACGGTGGTGGAAACCGCTTTTTTTGACGGCACTGAGGTGCTGCTGAAGATCGTGATGCCCAAGTTTATCGGGAAAAACAAGATCTACAAGGGCTTTCTGACGGCCTACCAGGAGTTCGGGGAGCTGAGCCCGGATACCGGCGTGGCCTACAGCCTGAGCTTGAAACCCACGGCCAAGGCGGAGACCACGGAAGGAGAATAACCCATGAAAACCTATGATTTTGAAGTTGGCGGCCAGCTGGTGCAGCTGCGGCTGACCACCGGAAAGCTCAACCAGTACCTGGTGGACACCAAGGCGGACAGCCAGGCCCCCATCCTGGGGGTGCTGGACGCTATGACCAACCTGGGAAAGCGGATCCGGCTGATGACGGCGGCTTTGGGCTGGCCCGGCAACGAGAACCCCTACAAAAAGGGGGACCAGCTGCTGGACGACATGGCGGACGATGAGGATGCCCCGGACATGGAGGACGTGATCTTAGGGCTGGCGGCGGACGCGGGACTGGTGGAAAGCTACCAGGTGGAGAACCTGATCGAGGCGGCCAAAAAGGGCAGCCGGGAGCTGATGAGCACCATTCGCACCATCCTGGCGGGGGAGCCTCTGCCGGATAGGGCAGAGAGCGCCCAGGCCCAGGCCGCGGAAAACCCTACCAAAACGGCGGCGGGCTGAGGCAGCTGCTCACCCGGGCGGTAGCCGCCGGGGTGGATCCCAGGGAGGCCTGGGACTACACCCCGGGGGAACTGCTGGACGCCATAGAGGGCTACCGGGCCAGGCTGGAGACCCTGGGATACTTTGGCTACAACCTGGCCCAGGCCACGGCGGTTTTCTGCTTCGGCGGACGGCGTCCGGAGCCCTGGCAGGCATTCCCGGGACTCATCCAGCGCCGGGCCATGACGGACGAAGAGATCTGGGCGGAGCTGTGCGGGGGGGCGTAAGGCCCCTCATCCGTCAGGGCTTCGCCCTGCCACCTTCCCCGTCGGGGAAGGCTTTGGAGGGCTTATGCAGGCGGGAAGGTTAAATCAAAAAATTACGCTTTTAAAATTTGAGCGGGAGGAAAGCGCCACAAACCAAAAAAACAAGGGGCGGTATGTGCCCTGGAAGGAAGTCTGGGCGGAGGCCCTGTGCACCCAGACCCAGACCTCGGAAGAGGGTGGGGCCGTGGTGTTCCTCACCCGGTGGAAATTCAATATCCGGAAACGGCCGGGGATCGAAGGGAATATGCGGATCTCCTGGAAGGGCCGGACCTTTGAGCTGACGGGGCCGCCTATTGACTGGACCCATGAGAAAAACGGGCTGACACTGATGGCCCGGGAGGTGACGTAGGGTGCTGACGGTAAAGCTGACACGGACGGAAATCTTTGCCCGATTCCTGAAAAACGAGGAACGCATCAAGGCGGATGTACTTGACGGACCTGTGTCCGCAGTGGCCTATGCCCGGAGTCTGGCCCCAAAAGGCCAGGACCGGCGAAAGGGCGGTGTCATTGTCCATTATGGAGGATCTCTACGCCGGGGTATTATTCGGATGCCGGTATTGGAAAAGAGCCGGACACCGGGGAAGTTCGTGGCGGAGATCGTAATGGCCCGGGACATGAATTCCACATTCCAGAAGCCGGCAAAAAACGGAAAACATTATTACTACCCATCCTCTCAGGAGCATGGCTTTAAGCATGCCGCAAGGGGGGGAGGCTATTACCGTGTCCCGGGGCGGCACTTCTTCTACCAAACCGGACTCCGCTACGAGAATATCTGGCTAAAGGAATGCGAGGACATCGTGAGGAGGGCCCTGCATGATTGAAAATATTGAACAGTGGATGGTGTCCAGGCTGGACACAATCGAAAATCTGGCGGGACAGAACTTCCCCACAGTATCCCCCACCGGCGACGAAGAGCCGCCGTTTTGTTTATATACGCTGATATCGGAGACTTCCGAGGCGGACCTCAGCGGCGGAGACGACATCCGCCGCGCAAAGGTCCAACTGGCGCTGTTTGACAACGATAATGACCGCCTGAACGATGTGGCGCGGCAGGTCCGAAAGGCTCTGCGGTGCGAGGATGTGGAGGCGGATGATTTATATATTTACGGCACTTCAACCACACTAAGCGCCAAGGATTTTGATATGCGGCTGGATATGCACGTCCAGCCGGTGATTGCAGATGTCGTTTATTGGCAAAAGGAGTGACCTATGGCTAAAGTGAATTTATTGGTCCGTCTGGGCATGGACCTGAGTGCTTTCTATAGCGGCATGCAGTCGGTCAAGGCGAAAGCTGAAAAGACAGGCGAGGAGGTTTCCCGGAAGCTGAAAGAGGTCGATACGGCCAAGGCCCTGCCGGGAACCACCCTGGCTGACCGGGTGGGCGCTATGCTTAATCCAAATGGGGTGAAGCTCATCACGGAAGTCACCAAGGACAACCTGGCGGAGGCCAAACGGCAGGCGGAGGATCTGTCCGCCATGATCATCAAGCTCCAGGCCAAGGGTATCGGCCCGAACAGCACCGGGGCAGATGCCGATAAATTCTACCAGGTGCGGGATATGCTGCGCGACGTATCCTATGCCATAGGTGAGTACACGGCAAAAACTTGGAAGGCTGCCGCTGCTCAGCGTGAATCCGTGCAACAATCCCAAGCCCAAGCAAAGAGCACAAGTTGGTATTCGGCTGCTCTTGCCAAATTGCGGACTGTGGGCAGGGCTGCATCCGCTTCAATTTCTGGAATTTCCCTTTCTGCCAAAAGAACAAGTCCAAGCATTGATAGCCTCGTCCGAAGTATTCGCAACATTGGTATCGTAAGCCTGGGTATCCGGATCGCTGGTGCAGCTTTGGGACGATTGCGCAGCATCGTCTCAGAGTATATAAGCGATAATGAGCAATTGCAAGCCCAGGTCAATGGGTTGAAAAGCGCCATGGGCCAGGCCCTGGCCCCGGCTATCAATGTAGTGGTTAACGCCATGAGCCAGCTAATGCCCTATGTTTTAGGCGTGGCCAATGCTATCGGCTCGTTGATGGGAAACCTTTTTGGCACTGGCTGGACCACGGCGGCTACTGGGGCCAGTAAAACTGCCGCCGCTACAAAGCAGGCGGCAACGGCCCAGAAAGAAATGAACCGGCAGTTGCTGGGCTTTGACCAGATCACCCGGCTGGAGGACACTAGCCAGTCTACGGAAAGCACAAGCCAACCTAGTAGCGGTTCCGGTACTCCTACAACGAACATCACCGCAAAGACCCCCGCTTGGCTGGAACGGTTCAAACAGAGCTTTTCAAATCTGTTTAATAGTGAGCAGTTTAAATCAGCCAATATTGGCGGAAAGCTTGGCCAAGTGATCCAGACAGGGCTTGACTGGCTGGGCGGTGAGGCTATGCAGTTTAACTGGGGGGCGGCTGGAAGAAAACTGTATGACAATTGGGCGGAATTTTGGGAAAGCGGCGTTTCCGACTCGTTCGGTCATGCGGCCGGTGTTGCGTTGGGTGGTTCCCTTGATCTCCTTTTTGGTTTTCTCACCGAGCCATTCGCTCGAATATCGGACAAATTCAAAAATGAAGGTTTTACCTCTGGGCTAAATTATGTCACCGGAATTTTGAATTACATATCTAACCCCATTGGTACCATGCTCACGCCGGTGCTAGACGGATTTGTTGACTACTTTAAGGTCAAGGCATCAAATATGGCTTCCGGCTTTTGGGATAGCTTCACCCAAAAATGGGACCAGCTTAAAACCACGCTCACCACAAAGCTCCTCTCCTTCCGCACTGCCATCCTCGATTTAGCAGCGAAAATAAAGCGAGCCTTTACCTTCCAGTGGGACACCCCCCGGCTCAAGGTCCCCCACCTGAGTATCGACTGGCAGGAGACCGGCAGCGCCTTTGCCCGATTCTTCGGGGTGTCGGCCATCCCCCACATTAACGTCCAGTGGTACGCCAGGGGCGGCATCCTGGACGGAGCCCAGATCTTCGGGCGGATGGGGTCCAGCCTTCTGGGGGGCGGGGAGGCAGGCCGGGAAGCGGTGCTGCCTCTGGACCGGAATACGGAGTGGATGGACCGGATCGCGGACCGGGTGGTGTCCAGGCTGGGCACCAGCGGGGACGTAAACGCCACCATCAACCTGGTGGTAGACGGCCGAGTGCTGGTGAAATACGTGGTCCAGGGCCTGCGGGCCCAGGCCAGGGCCAGCGGCAAGGCCATAGTAGGGGGAATCTAAATGGATCTGATCCGACTGCAAGCGGACGGGGTGGACCTGTGGAGCATGGCCATCCCGGACAGCATCCAAGTGGTGCCGGAAATCATCGACGACAAAAACACGGGCAGAGGCTCCAACGACCCCACCATGCACCGGCGGATCGTGGGGGCCAAGGACACGGCAACGGCCAAGTTCCCGCCCCTGTGCCAGGAAGACATGACGGCCATCGCAAAGCTGGTCTACAAGGAATTTGTGAGCATGAGCTACCTATCCCCCAGATACGGCCAGCGGATCGGGGTGCAGTTTTACGTTAAAATCAAGGGCGGGACCATCGGGAATGCCATGTACCTGAAACGGACCCATAAAATGGAGCCCTACGTCTGGAAGGACGTGGAGCTGACAATGGTGGAAAAATGATCGAAACATCTGCAATCTATAAAGCCCTGCTGGCCAAGGGGGCCCGGGCGGAGGTGAGCCTGGTGATCGGCTCCGGGGGGCACCTGATCACGTCTGAGGGCAAGCGGCTGGTTATCGGCAAGGGAGGCATCTCCGTAGGCCGAGGATCCGCTGACGGCGGCGTGAAGATGGACAAGCTCCGGTCCATGACCATCACCCAGGTGGCCATGGATGAGGGCAGCTTTTCCCTGGGCGGAGCCTTTGCGGCGGAGATCGACGTGGAGCTCTACGGCCTGACGGGGGAGATCCCCAGAATGGCGGAGCTAAAGCCCTACGTCCGGCTGACGGACGGAGAGCAGACCTCGGAGTGGATCCCCCAGGGGGTGTTTTACGTGGACAGCCGGGAGGTGGACAACCCGGATGGGCTGAAGATCATCCGACTCCACGGCTATGATGCCATGCTCAAAGGCGAACAGAATATGCCCACCGTGGGCGTGGCCTGGCCTATGTCCTCCACGGCAGCGGCGCGGACTGCCGCCCAGGCCATGGGGGTAGAGCTGGACCCCAGGACCTTGACCCGGCTGGGGGGAACGCTGAGCTTTTCGGTGCCTACCCCCATCGGCTACAGCTGCCGGGAGGTGCTGCAAAGCATCGCCGGGGCCTGCGGCGGCAGCTTTGTAATGAGCCAGGAGGGAAAGCTGCTGCTGCTGACCCTGTGGGACACCCAGGGGGCGCAGACGGCAGAAGCTCTGGGGACCCCCACCGCCGGAAATGCCCTGACAGGCTGGACCGGGGTGAGAATCAACCTCAGTGACACGGCTTACGCCCAATGGGGGGACGACTCCGGGCGGCTGCTGGAGACAACCAGCATCTACGGCGACAACGCCCAGGCCAAGGACCTGTACGACAAAATCAAAGCCGTAACCTACCAGCCGTTTACCGCCGACAAGGTGCTGCTGGACCCGGCGGCGGAGCTGGGGGACCGGGTGACCATCGGCGCCTTAACCGGCACGGTATGGCGGGCCACCAGGACTCTGGGGCCCATGTATCTGGCGGACATCGCCGCCCCGGGAGAAGCGGAGATCGACCACGAATACCCCTACGCCTCCACCCAGGACCGGGAACAGACCCGGCGCTACAGCAGCCTGCGGGCAGCCCTGACCGTGATGAACGACAAGATCACCGCCATGGTGGAGAGTGAGGGAGGAGACGAGAGCTTCGGCTGGACCCTGACGGATAAAAAGTGGGAGATATCGGCCAACGGCACGCCGGTGCTGACGGCCACCAAGGCGGGGCTGGAGATCTCCGGCATCATCAAGGCCCTGGCAGGGGGCACCATCGGGGGCCTGGACATCACCGAGGACTCCCTGAGCACCAACGGCATGGACTTTGCCAACTCCGCAGAGCTTACCCAAGGCATCTACCTGGGCCCGGATGGACTGCGCGTCGGAAAAGACTTTTTTGTGGATATGAGCGGCAATCTCACGGCCTACTCGGCAACGGTAGAGACCACGGTCCATGCAAGGGACATCGTAAGCGACGGGGCGGGAGACTACATCGACAACGATATCATCGAGACGGGATCGCTAAACGCCTGGAAGATCGTGGCAAATGATATCGGGACAGACCGGACGGACTACGACATCAACGAGGCGCTGAGCTATGCCGTAGACGCCAATAACTATTTTAACGGGCGAGCAACCGCCGATTACATCCAAACGGACACGCTGAGAGTCACCGGCTATACCTCCATCTATACGGATTTGGTGGGAGGCGTCCGGAAGGTGGACGCCGAATATGTTGTGATAGGCGGGCACGGTTATAACGTTCTGGTAGTTTAAGGAGGCAAAAATGTTAACGACAGCGACAGGAAAAACCTTTCCCACATCTTTTTTCGTCCACAACCGGCGCAGCGCCCACGTTACGGTGGAAAACATCACGTTGGCGGAGGCTGCCCAGGTATTTGGCGACCCCAAAGAGCTGCCGACCATCGAGGTGGACGGCATCACCCTGTCTGGGTACACGGTTTTGTCCGCCTTGGTCCCCAAGGATGGGGCCGTGATGGTATCGCTATGGAGGGACTGATATGAGCGCGGGAAACAACGCCCTGCTTTCCATCCGCAACACCCTGTGCCAGGTGGAGGTAAGAGGCAAAGACAACATGGTAAAGATGCTCCGCTGCGTCCAGGCCCTGGAGGCTCTGGCAGCGGAGGTGGAAAAACAGGAAAAGGAGGAAACCCATGGATCAAACGATCTCGGAGCTGGCCAGAGCGACAGCCTTTGAACCTGATGACCTGATGGTGCTGGAGCGCTCCGGGGAGGCTATGGCTATCCCGGAGGGGCTGCTGATCAAAACCCTGACGGAGGCGGCGGACGGCCACGGGGGCATCCGCAGCATCCAGAAAACCGGCACGGCAGGACTGGTGGACACCTACACCGTCACCATGGCGGACGGGACAACCTACGCCATCCCCGTCACCAACGGAGAAAAGGGGGATAAGGGGGACAAAGGCGACAAAGGGGACAAGGGAGACCCGCCCCCGCTGACCATGCGGGAGATCAGCTACCAGGTGAGCGACAGCGGCACTTCGGTGCCCTCCGGCCCCTGGAAGCCGGTACCCCAGGCAGCGGCCCAGGGGAAGTACCTGTGGACCAGGACCAGGATCGTTTTTAATCAAAACGACATCGTGGTGTTTTACGGCGTGAGCTACATGGGCCTGGACGGACTGGGGGCCCCCCGGACCCGAACGATAACCCTGGAGCGGATGAAGTGGACAAACCACCAGCAGACGGTAACGGTCAGCGGCGCGACAGCGGACAACATCGTGGTGGTATCCCCGGCGGCCCAGGCCTACACGGCCTACACCGATGCGCTGGTGAGGTGCGCGGAGCAACAGGCCGGGGCCCTGACCTTTGTCTGCGAGGAGGTCCCGGAGGTGGACATCCCGGTGAATGTGCTGATGTTTGGGACGGAGGCGAGTGCATGATCATCAATACCGTAACCGGCGGCGGCGACACCCTAAAGCTGGACATCGTGACGGGGGAAACGCCACCGACCAGTGCCAAGAGCGGGACCCTATGGGTGGGGACCACAGAAACTATCCCCTCCTGGTTTCTGTCTCCAGAGCAGCCGCTGGGCCCCCGTAAGGGGGAGCTGCTCCTGGTAACAGCAGACGAAGGCGAGGCCTTTGAATTCGGCAGGAAGAACCGGGCGCTGCTTTACCTGGCGTTTGCCAGCATATACAATGGCAAGGCCTGGCAGCCGGTGGATGCCAGGGTGTACGGAAGCAGCTCTTGGCTGCCCCTGTCCACGGTTTCCCTCTACAAAAACGGGATCGGAGCCGCAGCAAACAAGAAGGTGGTAAACGGCACGGTGACGCTCGGCACCGACGCCATTACCGTAAAAACCAACGGCAGCGGCAAGGCGGGAGAGGCATATGCCGTGTTTGGCCCCCTGACTCTATCCGGGGTGACCACCGTTTCCATGCGAGCCAAGGCTACCGGCACGACCAAACACGTTTATTTTGCCCTGATGGCATCCCAAACCGACGCCACCCGGACCACCGCCGAGCTCAAAACCGAGGCGGATATCACAGACCAGGAGGAGCACATCATTACCCTGGATGTGAGCGGCAAGAGCGGAAACGGCTGGTACATCTTCGCGGGCATCAACACAGCCGGAAATGCCTGGAGCAGCGCCCGGACGGCCGACGTAACGGAGGTGCATCTGGATGAGCTGGTTTAGAGTCACCCCGGACAAATCCGGGGCCGTGACCATCGGCCGCTACAAGGAGCAGCTGGTCCGGGAGGTGGCCTTCCCGCTGCCTCCGCTGGGGGAGGGAGGCCACTACCAGGCCAAGCTCCAGCGGCCCCACGATGAGGACCCCTATCCGCTGGCCAGCCGGGTGGAGGGGCAGGAGCTGATCTGGCTGGTGAGTCTGGCAGACACCTCGGACCCCGGCGAGGGGCTGGTGGAAATCCGATGGGACGGGCCCAATGGAGAGACCTGGAAAAGCCCCCAGTATGCCGTAAGGATCGCCAAGGGCCTGGCGGACCCCAAAGAGGCCCCGGAGGCCTGGGCGGGATTTTTGCAGCAGGTAAACCGGGATGCTGGCCGGGCGGAAAGCGCCGCTGATAATGCCGCCAAGACGCTGAAAAAACTGGAAGACGGAATCGCCTCCGGGGATTTCCGGGGCGAGAAAGGCGAACAGGGAGAAAAGGGAGACCCCGGCCCCCAAGGGCCGCAGGGTGAAGCTGGCCCCGCCGGTGACACCACTGCCGCCGACGCTGCGGCAGAAGCAGCAAAGAAAGCCGCCCAGGAAGCCCAGAAAGCGGCGGAAGCGTCCGCCGGTTCGGCGGCGCAGGCGGCGGAATCTGTCGGCGGGCTGGCGGATGATCTGGAGGCCGCCCAGAAAGATATTGCCAAGATGAAACGGGCTATCCAATTCCAAACAGAACTCAACAAGGGGCAAACCTGGGATTTTGAGACGGATACCCAGGATGCCTATCAGAGGCAGGTGCCCAGCGGTGCCAAGGCCGGGGCGGTGATGGCAGTCGGCGGGAAGACGGTGGGGTGGAATCAGATCGCAGATGACTATGGAAAAACTTTGATAAACAAATTACTATATTTTCCCAAGGGCCAGACGATCACGGCTGGGCACAAATATCTAATCGCCTATGATGCCACGGCGGAACAAGCGGGAATGCAGACGCAAGTCATATTTTATGTCAACGAAAATGGCAAAATACTGCAAGCAGGATCAGTGTCATCCACTGCCGCAGGGCATCAGAAAGGCATTGCTGTTGCAACAAAAAGCGGAATAAGCACACTCGCAGACGGCATCCCTGGCTCTGCATGTATGTATGTATATCAACCAAATGGTGGCGTAGATAATATAAAAGTAATCGACCTCACTCTTATGTTCGGCCCAGGCAACGAGCCAACGGACACCTCCGACCCACGCATTGCCCAGATCGAGGCGTATAATGTCTCCATCGCATTCCAGGCCGAACGTGGACCCACCCACACGGCCTATGTGCCTTACCAACAGCCAAGCACCCACCCCATCCCCGCTACCGTCCGCAACCTCCCCGGCTACGGCTGGAGCGCTGGGAGCGTGGCCAACACGGTGGAGCGGACAGAAAACGGTTGGCAGTATGTGCAGCGGGTGGGGAGCGTAGATTTGGGGACGCTAGACTGGTACGTCGGGGTGACTGGAACGAGTGCCAGGCGTATGAGCACTCGTCAGCCGCCTGACAATGTGAAGATTCCGCAAGAATCTTCTGCGCTGTCGAATCTGGTGTGCCCAAAATACGCGCCGGTTACTCCTGATGATACTTGGCTGTGCGTAAAAGAGGGTATAGCTTTAAACAAAAACAACGGCTATGTGCTTGTCTACGACAGCGCATTCGCCACCGCCCAATCTCTGGCCGCCTTTAAGGCCCACGTCACCGGAGTCCCCCTCTACTACGAGCTGGCCACCCCAATCACCACCGACATCACCGACCTTATGGGCGACTCTCTGGCCCCCTTTGCGGTAGAATCTGGCGGCTCCATCACATTCCACCACCCAAAGGCTGATGAGGGCTTTGCTATCGATGTGCCAGCAAAAATCCAGTACATTACCAAGTTGAGCGAGGTGAGCGCCAATGGATAACACCAAAACCGCCCTCCTTGGCCTGGTTGGGGCCACGGAGGAGGAGACCCAGCCCAGCCCCACCCCTACCGGGGAACGGCTCAAGGAATTGGAGAGCCAGAACCAGATGCTCATGGAGTGTCTGCTTGAGATGTCGGAGACAGTTTATGCGTAAGCTGCTGTTTTCATTACTTTTTGGGAAAGGAGGAGAAACAATGATGGCTATGTTGTGGGCACAGCAGATCATGCTGGGAAAGAAAACTTACGCACAGGTCCCTCGGCTGCTGAAAGAGAAGGTTAAGGAACTCCTGATCGATTCCGGCTGTGAGGAGCTGGTGCAGGAGTAACCCAAAGCGCCCTGCCCCCGAAAGGGGGTGGGGACAATTGGAGGCGAGAAAAATTGACCATTAAACAAATCCAGTGCCTTTTGGAATACCTGGGCTATGACCCCGGGGTGATCGACGGGGCCAACGGCCCCAACACGGAGGACGCTGTGAGGGCGTTCCAGGCGGCGGAAGGGCTGACGGCGGACGGTATCCCCGGCCCTCTTACCGAGGCCAAGCTGCTGGATGCTGTTGCCGCCGGGCGGGTGTATAAGCCCCAGGAGCCCGCAAGCAAGCCCCCCGGCAAGACTGGCACCTTTTGGGACGAGATCGAGTTTTTTACACGGGAGGAATTCCGGTGCAAGTGCGGCGGGAGATACTGCAACGGTTTCCCGGCGGAAATGTCCGAGGACACGGTACGCTGTGCCGATGAGATTCGTCGGCGGGCCGGTGTGCCCCTGCGGGTAAACTCCGGCCTGCGCTGTGACTGCTGGAACGCTATCCAAGGCGGCGTGAAAAACTCCAACCACCGCACGGGCCACGCTGTGGATCTGAGCGGCAACATCTCCGCGGCGAAACTCTACGCCATTGCCCAGGAGGTTCACGCAGAAAAAATCCCCGGACGGGGTGGCCTGGGGCTTTACGACTGGGGAATCCATGAGGATGATGGAGTATACAGCCGGTGGAACGGCTGAGAAGGGAGTATGCCAATGGAAGAAGCTGAGATCACTAAGTGGATTTCCGCTATAGAGCAGCGGAGCAAATCCAACTCCCACCGGCTGGAAGCGCTGGAACGGCACACGGAAGCGGTGAACACGCTGGCAACATCTGTTGCGGTGATGTCCGAACGTGTGGAAACCACCGGGGAGAAGGTTGACGGCCTCTGCGCGGACGTGCAAGAGCTGAAATCCGAACCCGGCAAGCGATGGAAGTCTGTGGTAGAAAGGGTCATATATATTGTTGTGGCCGCTGTTGTAGGGTTTATTCTTGCCCGGCTTGGGCTGGGCTGATTTTTAAGGAGGAAAACAAAAAATGATCAACTGGACTGTACGATTCAAAAACAAAAACTTCTGGATGACGGTTATCCCCGCTGTTCTGCTGCTGATCCAGACCGTGGCCGCCGTGTTCGGCTACACCCTGGACCTGGGCGACATCGGCAATAAGCTGATTGCCGTGGTCAACGCCGCTTTTGGCGTGCTGGTTGTCCTTGGTGTGGTCAACGACCCCACCACCTCCGGAATGTCTGACAGCAAGCAGGCAAGAACTTACATTTCTCCCAAGGAGGACTAAGTGATAAGTGGATAAAATCCCGTGGAACCGGGTGATATTGGATGAGTTTTGTTCCCTGGCGCTCTTAACGCCGCTGGAGGAAAACATAATCCGTACCCGGGCCGCCGGATGGAGCCAAACAAAACAGTGCCACAAGTTTTGCGTGTCCCAAGCCACTATTACAAGAACGGTCAGAAAGTTGAAAAAGGAATATGAATTTTGCAGAAAGTACAGTGATAAACTCCCTGAAAATCTAAAATTCTGATATCGCTTGACGATTTTCTGACGATTATACGATGAAACCCCGACGAATGGATGATGATTCCATCGCCGGGGTTTTTGCTATGCTATATCCAGAAGGTGGCCACCTCCTAATATTTTAAAGGAGGACTTCTAATATGGTTGAAGTCGAAAAGGAATATGCCTCCAAAGGTGTCGCTGGTGCCGGTCTTGGTACTGGCATTGCTGGTTTGGCCCTGGGCGTTCTGAACGCTATGGGCGGTATCGGCGCTCTGGCCCTGGGTAACCGTGGCACAATGCCTGGCCCTGGCGGGTGTAGCGAGAATATGCCTGTAAGCCGTTACGACCTGGAAAGGGAGCAGCAGCTTGCCGCCAAGGATTCCGAAATCGCTCTGCTGAAAGCCAATACCTACAATGACCAGAAGAATCTTCAGGTGTACGCCTACATTGACGCTCAGCTGAAGGAAATTCGCAAGACCTTGTGCGACCAGGCTGTGCACAATCAGCGGACCGAGGACAGCTTCACCCTGGCCCGTCAGGATATTGCGACTGTTAAGTCCGACCTGACAAGGGAAATCCAGATCGAGGCGGAGCGGCGTTGCTGCGGTGACAATTCCATCGTGACCTACGCAAACGCAACCTTCTATCCCAAGATGGTTGCTGACGTGACCACTGGAACCGCCACCACGGCTCAGTCCCTCTACAACCCTCTGCCCAAGTGTGGCGGTGGGTGCTGCAACGGTAACTGATTCCCAGCCAAAGGGGCGGCAACCGCCGCCCCACATTTTCAAGGAGGTAATTTTTATGGTTTCTATGGATACTGTCCAGTCTGGAATTGCGAAATTCATTGACCGAGATATTGCCCCAAGCCTAAACGGCTGGGACAGAGTCCTGATTGCCGGAGCCGGTGGCCTCTTGACGGCCAACATCCCGAATATTATCGCCCAGTATGCGGAGCACCCCATGTTTAAGGCTCTGGGCGTTTACGATAAAGAGCGAAACACGGTGGACATTGACGCGCTCTACAAGGCGGCAAAGCCTTACATGGGGGCAGATGCGCTGCCAATCAAGATACCGGCAGTGAATATCACCATTAAGATCGGGAAGAAAGAGATGGACACGCTGTATGCGTACATTCAGGAGGGGATGTAGACATGAAGGAAATTGAGCTTATGGAGCACGTTCTGGAAGAGATGTGCGACGCATATAACTATGCGAAGATGGCCATGGAGTGTAAGGACTTCGATGCAGAGACGGCAGAGCTTCTTTACAAGCTTTCCGGCGAAGAGGTGAACCATGCGAATGCCCTGCACAAGAACGTGGTTCGAATGATTGATGCCTATCACCGAAGCGGAGACAAATTCCCGGAGGACGATATGGCCGTTTATGAGTATCTGCATAAGCGGGCTATCGAGAAAGCGGAGAAGGTCGGCGTGCTGCAAGGGATGTACAAAAAGTAATTTTGGCAGGGGACAATCGCCCCTGCCATTTTTGTTTATTTATCGTTGTTACAATTTGGACAAATCTCCGGGCAATCTGTATTATCACTCCCAGGTAGTTTACTGCTACCGCAAAGCCTACACTTATCATAGGCATAGTTGGGTTCAACAAGAACACAAAAGTCATCATCCGACAAACTTTCAAGCCATTCTTTTTTGTTCGGTTCAACCTTTTTGTTTGCAACGGCCATATTCATCAGTTCCTTTCTGTGCGCAATTCCGATTCCTGCAAAATAATCATATCATTGTACGCTGTAATAGTCAAGAAAAAATGCCCTGCCAATTAAGGCAAGGCGTGTCTTTTGGTTTGGATGAATACCATCCCTATTACGGAAATGGTGTTCGTATTATACTCCAATGGTGGACTTATCAGCCCCATATCCGAACACTTAAATCCTCCGGGAATTGGCACTTTATAGGTTTTTGACGGTATTTGCGTGAGATTATAGGCGGTTGTGAATTTCATAAATCCTGGTTCGTCATCGTAGACTGTGACGGAATTTACGAACATATCTATGAGCATATGCTTTTGAGTCTCGAAGGGGATTGCGTTGGAACGGACGCTTTCCAGGTAGTAGCGGACCATTTCTTTGGTCAAAGGAACAACACTGTGCTGTTCTTCTGTGAGTTGGGCAGAGAGGCCCTTTTTCTGACTCTCTAGTTCTGCTATGCGGGAAACCAGGGAATCCGGGGCAATAGAGGCGGATTCGATGGCCTTTGTCAGGTTGCGGACCTTGCTGTCAATGTCCATGATTTGCTGCTTGATTGCCGGGATGTTGGTGTTCTGCTGGATCTCCTCTTCGGATTGCTTGGCGGCTACGGTGGAAACATATTCGATGATGTCATCTGTCAGGACCGCCTGTGCATCCTGAGCTACGACATCTTCAATCCAGTCCTTCGGGGCTGGTTTTTTATCGCAGCTGTTTTTCCGCTTTCTGTTCGAACAAGAGTAGTAGTTATATGTCTTACCGCCCTTGCTCCTGCCGCACTCTCCGACCATTGGAGCGCCACAGTGGCCGCAGAAAATCTTTCCTGCTAAAAGATACGGCACCTTGGCTTTTCCTCTGGCTGGGGCCTCCTCGTTGACTTTCAGGCGGCTTTGGACCTTACGCCACACATCATCGGAGACGATACGGGGGACGGCGTTCTCCTGACGGATGTCAGTATATTTATACACACCGATATACTTTTCGTTCCGGAAGATGTTTTTGAAACTGGACTTATTGAACTTTGCCCCCTTGGATGTGCGATAACCACGGAGGTTGAAGTCATCACAGATGGAGGCTACGGTTTCTCCACCTGCATAGCGGGCGAATGCCTCTTCCACCAGCGGGGCAGTCAGGGGGTCCAGGGTCCAATTCTTGTGTTCAATTTTGTAGCCAAGCGGGACGGAGCCGCCTAGGGCTTGCCCCTTCAAAGCGCTCTCCCGGTTACCACGGCGGATTTTTTGCTTTAGGTCCTCGGAGTAGTATTCGTTGATCCCCTCCAACACAGACTCCAAGAGCCGCCCTTCCGGGGAGTTGGAAATGTTCTCCGTGGCGGACTCCACCATGCAGCCGTTTTTCATCAGCACGGCCCTGGCGGCGGCGCTGTCCTGACGGTTCCGGGCAAAGCGGTCCAGCTTCCACACGAGCACGGTATTCCAGGCGGCCCGCTTACTGTCGGCCAGCATCTGCTGAAATGCTACACGTTTTGCCATGCTGGTATGGGCAGAGACAGCCCGGTCCACATACACGGCGGCAATGCGGTACTCTTGCCGGACGCAGTATGATATCAGTTCCCGGAGCTGCCCTTCGATGGACTGCTCTGATTGTCGGTCGGAAGAGAAACGCATATACAGGCAGCACACGGCCACACAGTCCGTGGACAGCACAGATGGATTCTCCGAAAACTGCTGTCTTTCCGCCGGTGTCAGAGCCGACAGGTCAATGGGTATTGTTTGCATCACGTTTTCTCCTTTTCGCGTTTCGCTTTACTGCAGTGCGGATGATATACAGGCACGTTCCGATAATGGTAAAGGCAGCAACATACACAATAGGGGCTGCTGTGGTGCCCCTGAACAGGCCCAGATTTGGGTTTCTCAGGTCCAGGAACACATATACCATCAGGAATAAACCAAACAGCACAGAAAGCCCAGATGTTACATAGGCAATTTCCTTCCAGTTACTACGGACGGTAGAAATCTCATTTTCCATTATGTGGCTTCTGTCTTCCAGCCTGGATATGGCCTTGTCTTTCTCGGCAATCATTTCCTGTTTGTGGGCAATTTCAGTTTTTAGCTGGTTTATTTCTGCGCTCTGGTCTTGCTTTGGATGAGAAAGCTCCATCAGCTCGTCAAGAGACAGCCCCAGGTCGATGGCCATGGCTGTAACATCATAGATGCTTGGACCGGATAGATGCCCTGAGAAAAATTTTTTCACAGTGGATTCGCTCAGACCGGTGCTGTCAATGATTTGCTGGTTTGTTTTATGCTGTTCTTCCTTGGCCTTTTTCATTTTTGCTGGCAGATTGTCGCAAATTGTCGATATTTGTTGTATTATCATAATTTTTTCCATGGCTTTTATTATGAAGTCCTTATATTTCCGAGATAAAACGTGATATTACTCTCATAGTTCTTATATGACTAAATAACACCTTTACGGATACGCAATGGCTGAGTACCATAAAGGTGCTTACCGGCAAGGGACACGCACCACTCCGGCGGCAAGCCCGGCCTTTCAGTGGCACTGGGGGCCGGGCAATTTCAGCCAAACAGAGATATTTCTCGATGACGTCCCATTTATCGTACAGGCGATATGCTATACATAATTCATGAATCGAACAAACAATCGATAATAGACTGATGCAAAGGAGCGGCGACAATGTTGGAAGAGGTTTTGGAAATGTGGGAACAGCTGAACGAAGAGAATAAGAGGAAGATACTTACCCTTGAAGCTGCTCTTTTATCAACTCAGCCATTGCGGCACGAATCTGCTGCTGATGCTCCGGAGTGAGCATGGCAAAGTATCTAGCGAAATCCTCGGTTCCCTTGTCGGGAGCCGGGGATTTTTCCGTTTCCTGGTCTTCCTCGGAAAAATAGGAGACGGGAACTCCAAAGTAGTCGGCAACACGTTTTAAATTTGCAGACCTAAGCGTTGTTCCGCTCTTCCACTTTGTGATTGATGAACGTGCAAATCCCAACTCATCAGCAACTACAGAAGGGGCCTTATTCTTTTGGTTGCATAGTTCCAAAAACTTATCATAAAACATAGCTAAATTTCCTCCATACACTTTGTGCAACTATACAAAGTGAATTAAATATCGTTTTTGCCATTGACAAAGTGAACTAAGTGAATTATAATAGCCCCATGAACACCGGTTCACGAAAAAAGGGTACAAAAATCCACGGGGTAAGAACTCCGAATTTCGGAAATTCAAACTCCGGCGAGTAGCGAATGGTCTATTTGTTCAGCAAAGCTAATATATCATACGCCACTGTGGATTGCAACTATTTTTCTGAATTTTGTTCAAATTCACCAAGAAAGGAAGGAGTGTTTTGAAAGTTGGAAGAAGTAGCAACGCTGCCCCGGACTCCCAGGGAACGGGTACAGAAGGCAACATTCATACGGATGACTGTAGAAGTGAACAAGCTCACCTATCAATGGCTGATTCAGGAACTCAAAAGCGAGGGGTTCCCCATCGCCAAGCAGACTGTCAGCAGCGTCCTGGCGGGACTGCTGGTCAGCCCGAAGGGGGACGAGTTCCTGATGCGGGCGGAGAGGATCTGCAAAAAATACAAGCAGAGCTTCAACAGCAATCCGCAATCCGGGACCTAGGAAAACTCGCCCTGGCTTTCGCCCTGGCGAACAGAGAAAAATATGTAGACTGGCACGTAGCGACATACGGTTTCAGGCCAGCGGGATTTTGAAAGGAGCTTTTATATGGCAAAGTACAAAGTTGGAGATAAGGTGCGGATTGTGAGCGAGCGGCCTGATTCCAGAAGTTATGTTGACGAAATGGTACGATTTCTCGGAAAAGAAATCACGATCAGTATGGTGGAAGAGTTTCGCGGAATTCCCTACTACTACAGTGAGGATGCAACGCCGAAGGACCAGACTCAGAAGTGTTTCTGCAAGTGGCTCGGCGTTCCTGGCTACTATTTCAGGGATGAATGGATTTCCGGCCTTGCCGAGCAGAAGAAGCCCACCGATGAAAACCTCTCCGTTACCATCCGTTTCTGTGGTCGCATGACCGTAGCGGAGCTTTACAAGAATGGCAGAGTGGTCAAAGTCGAGAACGCCCGGTGCAATCCCAAGGACGAATACAGCCGTGCAGAGGGTGCAAGAATCGCTGTGGAGCGGCTGTTCCGAAAGAATGTTGCATCCAGCAAAAACAAAGTGCGTAGCGATGATGACATCGCAAGCGGCATTGCGGCTGGCGTTCGTGAAGCGAACAAACCCAAGATTGGTGATAAGTTCGTCGTCATATCAAACAAAAGTCCGGACTGCATCCACCACTTCAAAATTGGTTCTGTTGTAACTCTTAAATACATCGGAATCACGGAAAACCGTTACGAAGCGAATAACGGAATGACACAGATTGTTCGGGACTGTGATGTTGCTCCGTATAGGGAGAAAGCCAAATGAGCCGCCGTAAGGTCACCACGGACGAGATGGTAGAGGCTGAAATCGCCCGTCTGCAAGCATCTCCGGATGTGAAGCTTGCCAAAAAGGAACAGAACCTGATCTACCGCAGGAGGCAGTATATGTGGAGCCTCCAAAACCTGGAAAAGCGCGGGAAGCAGCTCCGGGCCGAGGGCTGGACCATGGAAACGTTGCCATTGAAATTCGAAACGGAGGAATCCATATGAGCGCAAAAGACGCTACTCCCCAGGAGATTCAGGCCATGAAAGACCGGCTTGGCCAGAAATGGTCCGACCGCTGGAATGAGGCCCACATGGACGATGCCGTGAAGATGGCTTGCCGGGCCAACCGATCCCCTTTTGTGGAGCGGAATCAGAGCCCCAGCCTGGAAAGCGTCATCGTGGCAACGGGCATGATGGCAACAGCCGGGGCGGCGGCGCTCCTGGGTAACACCGGAGCCGTGCCCATGGGATATGCCATGGCTGTGACCGGCGTGGCTATGATGGGTGCTGTGACCCAGGTCGTGCGGGAGGTGCGGGAATGAATATTTCGGACATTGTTCGTCAGGCAGAGGCCCATGCGTCCAGGCAGGATGCCTATGATTCCCGGCTTCCGGTGTGCGCCCGCTGCGGCTGGCCCATCCGTGGTCCGAAGCTGGTGCATATCCCGGAGCACGAGGAGGACTACTGCCTGGACTGCATCGAGGCCATGACGAAATTCAACGGGGCTGCGGAGGTGGAGGAATGATTCGTAAAATTCCTACAGCAAACATGAGCAAGGAAGAGTGGACGAAGCTCCGCTCCGCCACCATTGGCGGCTCTGATGCTGCCTCCATCATTGGGCTGAACCCTCACAAGTCCGCATACGCCCTGTGGGCCGAGAAAACCGGGAAGGTCATCCCGGAGGATATTTCCCAGAAAGAGGCTGTACGGCTTGGCACGGACCTGGAGGACTATGTGTCGCACCGGTTTATGGAGGCCACCGGGAAAAAGGTCCGGCGAGAGAACTATACCGTATTCCGGGACGATATGCCCTACGCCCACGCCAATTACGACCGGCTGGTCATCGGTGAGCGGGCGGGATTAGAGATCAAGACCACCAACGCCTTGAATTTGAAGAAATTCAAGAACGGTGAGTTCCCGGCGAACTACTACTGCCAGTGCTGCCATTACCTCCTAATATCCGGCCTGGACCGCTGGTATCTGGCTGTCCTGGTTCTGGGTGTTGATTTCAAGGTGTTCACCATTGAGCGGGACGAAGCTGAGTTAGCCGCTCTGAAAATGGCGGAGGAGAACTTCTGGTACCAAGTTCAGAACGACCTTCCCCCGGAGATTGATGGCATGGATTCCACCATAGATACCCTGAATGACACCTTCCCGATAAGCGACCCGGAAGCGGATGCTGTAGACCTGACCAGCTGTGCCGTGGACCTTGCGCTTCTGGACGAATGCACCCAGCAGATCAAAGCCCTGGAGGAAAAGAAAAAGGCAGCACAAGCAAGGGTCATGGAGACCTTGGGAGCCGCAGAAAAGGGGTTTTACGGCGAGTATTCCGTCAGCTGGAAGAGCCAGAAGCGGTCCACTTTTGACAGGAAGAAGTGGGAGAAAGAACACGGGGCAATCCCGGAAGAATACTTTAAAGTTTCTGATAGCAGAACTTTTCGATTCAAAAAGGAGAATGAAGAATAATGGCAAACAACATGATTCAGAACGCTGCCAGTGCTTCTGCCCAGGCAGTAGCGAAAACCAAGAAACCCAGCAGCATTCAGGACTATATCGAGGTGATGAAGCCCGCCATTCAGGCGGCACTGCCCAGCGTGATGACCCCGGAGCGATTCAGCCGTATTACCCTGTCTGCCCTGTCCGCAAACCCGAAGCTGAAAGAGTGCACCCCGCAGTCATTCCTTGGAGCCATGATGACCGCTGCTCAGCTTGGATTGGAGCCGAATACGCCCCTTGGACAGGCCTACTTGATTCCCTTCCGGAATCACGGGCGGATGGAGTGCCAGTTCCAGCTTGGCTATAAAGGCCTCATCGATCTGGCCTACCGTTCCGGCGAAGTGTCCATCATCCAGGCACACGCCGTGTATGAAAATGACGATTTCCAATATGAGTTGGGGCTTGACCCGACGCTGCGGCACGTTCCCGCTAAGAGCAACCGTGGAAAGCCCATCGCCTACTACGCTATGTTCAAAACCAAGGACGGCGGCTACGGCTTCCAGGTCATGAGCATGGAGGATGTAAAATCCCATGCCCAGCAGTATTCTAAGAGCTACGGAAACGGCCCGTGGCAGACAAATTTTGATGAAATGGCAAAGAAAACCGCCCTGAAAAAGGTGCTGAAATATGCCCCGCTGAAATCTGATTTTGTCCGTGGAATTTCCCAAGACAGCACAATCAAGAAGGAAATCTCCGCCGACATGGCCGACATCCCCGATATGACCGAGTACATCGATATCGACCAGGAAACCGGCGAGGTAATCGAGGACAAGGAGGCCACCTGATGTACTCCGTACACGGACAGGACGGCACAATCCTGATGCAGTCCGCAATGGATTTCCGATACCCGCCAGAGACGGAATTATCGCTTCTCAACTCCGGCCATGTGCTCAAACTAAATGGGAAGCGAATCACAAAAAAGGAGGTACAGCAACGTGTTGAACTCGATCAGCGTCATGGGCCGTCTCACCCGTGACCCCGAACTCAGGCGCACCGGCTCCGGAAAGCCTGTTACCAGCTTCACCCTGGCCTGTGACCGGGATTTTAAGAACTCCCAGACGGGTGAGAAGGAAGTGGATTTTCTGGACTGCGTTGCCTGGAATTCCACGGCGGAGCTTGTGGAGAAGTATTTCCGCAAGGGGCAGATGGCTGTGGCAACGGGGCGGCTGCAAATCCGGCAGTATACCGACAAGAACGGCCAGAAGCGCCGTCAGGCGGAGATTCTTGTGAGTAGTGTCTATTTCTGCGGGGGCAAGGAAAACGGCTCTGCGGGCGGCTCTGAGCCTGACAGCGGGTATGCTGCGCCAGCATACCAAGCAAATGCACCGAGCGGTGACTTCGCGGAGCTGGAAGACGATGACGCACAATTACCGTTCTAACTTTCCCCTTGGCGGTGGGAGGTCAAACCGCCAACTCCAACGAAAGGAGAACCCTAATGACTGTTGAATTTACAATTCCCGGTGTTCCGCAGGGGAAGGAACGGCCCAGATTTACCAAAAACGGCGTTGCTTATACCCCCAGCAAGACCAAGGACTACGAAAAACTGGTAGCCTGGGCATACGAATGCGAGGCCCACGGCAAAAAGTTTACCGGCCCAATCCGAGCGGATATAGCGGCGGTGTACGCCGTCCCCAAGTCGTGGAGCAAAAAGAAACAGGCGGAAGCTTGCGACAACCGGCTGCTGCCATTGGTGAAGCCCGACCTGGACAACGTGATAAAGGCTGTTCTGGATGCCTGTAACATGGTAGCCTATCGGGATGACGCAGCTGTGACAGATCTGACAATCTGCAAACGGTATGGGACACGTCCCTGCGTGGTGGTCAGGCTTACCGGGGAGGAACTGACCGATGGCTGAACGGAGAATGTTTTCCAAAACCATCGTTCTGTCTGATGATTTTCTGGACATGCCAATGAGCACCAGAATCCTGTATTTCACCTTCGGCATGGTTGCGGATGATGACGGCTTTGTGAACAATCCGAGGAGTATTATGCGGCAAATAAGCGCCACGAATGACGATTTGAAAATTCTTCTCGCAAAGAGGTACATCATCCTGTTTGAGAGCGGGGTCATCGTCATACGGCATTGGCGGCTGCATAACTACATCCAGAAGGACAGATATAAGCCAAGTAAGTGCCTTGCCGAAAAAGAGCTGATTTCCGTAGACGAAAATGGCTTGTATACAGAATGTATACAAGATGTATCCAAAATGGATACACAGGATAGGTTAGAGCTAGAGACAGAGCTAAGTAAGGATAAAAGATATATTGTCGAGCAAAACTCGACGTTGCCTCCCTCTTTGCCCGACGAAAAACTTCCTGAGAAGCCGGGTGCCCCATACCAAGAGGTAATCGATTGCCTGAATCGGAACGCTGGGACCCATTACAAGGCCACATCAAAGGCTACGCAGCGACTGATTCACGCACGGCTCCAAGAGGGATTCACACTGGAAGACTTTAAAATCGTCATCCAGGACCGGTGCCTGAAATGGACCGGAGACCCAAAGATGGTGACCTACCTGAGACCGGAGACCTTGTTCGGGACCAAGTTTGAGGGCTATCTAAACGCAGCGAGAAGGGAGGTTGAGGCAAGTGGAGCGAATACAGGACCTTCTGAGCCACGCTATGGGGTATACCTGTGACCGTGAAGAGCCGAAACCTGGAGAACTGGAAAAGTATAAGGCGGATTGCTTTAACCGCTCTGAGGGCTACCTGGAGGCTGAGGATGGGTATAGCTGTGACAGGTGCCACAACAAGGGGACAGTCGCAAGAGCCTACCAGGACAGAAACGGCTTCTGGAGAATGTCATTTCGGGACTGCGAGTGCATGGAGACCCGGCGGACTATACAGCGCATGAAAGCCAGCGGCCTGAAAGACATCATCCGGGACTACACATTCGCCAAGTACCAGGCTGTAGAGCCGTGGCAGAAGCAGATCAAAGAAGCGGCTGTTGCATATGCCAAAGAGCCGAAGGGATGGTTTTTCGTTGGCGGGCAGTCCGGAAGCGGGAAGACCCATATCTGCACGGCTATCTGTAGGGAGCTGCTTCTTGCCGAGCTACCTGTGCAATATATGCTCTGGCGTGACGATGTGGTGAAAATCAAATCCGCTGTTACGGAACCGGATGCCTACAAGGCCATTGTTAGCCGCTACAAAGACGCAAAGGTCCTGTACATAGATGACCTATTCAAGACAGGGAAAAGCCAGGACGGCGTCACCCAGAGGCCCACAGGGGCGGACGTGAATGTAGCCTTTGAAATCATCAACTACCGGTACAACAATCCGGACCTACTGACTGTCATTTCCAGCGAATGCACTGTGGACCAGCTACTTGAAATCGACGAGGCTGTGGCGGGGCGTATTGTAGAGCGAGCCAAGGCGTTCAGCCTGGGGCCGGACAGGAAGAAAAATTGGCGGCTCCGGGGAGCAACGGAGCTGTAGCAGAAAGGAAATGCGAAATGAGCAACGTTATAGAACAGCTTACGCCAAACCCAGTAAACCACGAGCATGGAGAAAATGGGTGCTGCAAAAGCCAAAGGGCATGGGAAATGGAAATGATGCACCAGGTATGGGCCGTCGGCCTCCACGATGCGGCCAATTGCTTCCAAGATGCGCTTGAAGCAAAGTGGAAGCTTGAATCTCAGCGAAAGGTGAAGCCGAAAACAAACAGTGACAGAATCAGGGATATGACGGACGAGGTGCTGGCGAACAGTGAATTCGCACCGATTATCTGCGATATGGTTCCAGCGGAGTGGTGCTACATGGGGAGGAGCTGCTACGAATGCCGCCTTGCGTGGCTCCGCTCCCCGGCGGAGGAGAGCGAGATATGAAAGTGCTTGTAGCCTGTGAAGAATCACAAATCGTCTGCAAGGCCTTCCGGGCGAAAGGGCATGAAGCCTACTCCTGTGACATCCAGGAACCCAGCGGAGGCCACCCGGAATGGCACATCCTGGGGGATGCCCTGAAGGCCATTGAGGGGGGGCGAGTGACCACCATGGACGGACAGGCGCATGATGTGGGTCGGTGGGATTTGCTGATTGCACATCCGCCTTGCACATACCTGACAGCGTCCAGCGCTGTGCGCTTGTTCGACAAGAATCACACGGTAAAGGACCGGAACAGAGAACAGCTAGGGTGGGAAGCACGGCGTTTCTTCTTGCGGATGTTGTATTCCGGTATCGAGAAGGTTGCCGTGGAGAATCCGTGCCCGCTCCGGTGGTTTGGTTTGCCGGAATACAGCCAGATCATTGAGCCATATATGTTTGGCGATCCCTGGAAAAAACGGACCTGCCTGTGGCTGCGGGGTCTGCCCATGCTGGTTCCGACAGATGTCGTGGAACCTAAAGGGCTGTGGGTAGGCAGTACGTCCGGGAGAGAGCACAGCACCGGAAGGGTGAAATCCGGGTACACCCTGAAATCAAACCGTGACAGCAAAACCCGCGCCAAGACCTTCCCCGGGATTGCAAAAGCTATGGCGGAACAGTGGGGTTAGAACATTTCCGTGGCCCCACGAAAATGATAACCGCCTCGAAATCGAGGCGGTAAGAAGGGAGGCAATAAAGTGCTTGATATATGCCCGGTATCTCTGAAAGAGGCAAATGCCTTTGTTGAGCAGCACCACCGGCATCACAAGCCGGTGGTTGGGCATAAATTTTCCATCGGCTGCACAGATGGGGAAACCATTGTAGGCGTTGCTATCGTTGGCAGACCTGTTTCCCGGTACCTGGATGATGGGTGGACGTTAGAGGTTAACCGACTGGCAACGGATGGGACGAAGAATGCCTGTTCTATGCTCTATGCCGCCGCTTGGAGGGCAGCAAGGGCGATGGGCTACAAGAAACTGATTACATACATACTGGATACCGAGCCTGGCACCAGCCTAAAGGCGGCCGGGTGGAAATGTGTGGGACAGGCTGGTGGGCTGCGCTGGACCGGGAAGCGGAAACCAGCAGTAGACCTATACCCGGCGCAACTAAAAATCCGCTACGAGAAAACGGATTAGATTTTAAGCCCGGGGCAACCCGGGCGGGAAGGAGAAATATGCAATTTGCAGAAAAGCAAGAGCTGGTACGACTGCTGAATCTGTACCAGGCGGATCTTGTGGCAGAGAACGATGCCAACATCCGGGAAGCCAAAAAGAACCCGGAAAAGAAGTGGGAAGGCAATGACGGCCTGGACGAGGTAAACGAGGCTTGCCGGATGGGCATGGAGGCGTTGGAGCGGACTAGGTGGATTCCGTGCAGCGAGAGACCGAAAGTCTGCAAGGACACCAGCTATTTTTCTTATATTCCCAGCTTTGGCACCGTAGATATTGCAGATTATCACCCAGACGTGGACGAGTGGACATTCATGGGGATGCCCATCACCGTTACCCACTGGATGCCACTCCCGGAGCCACCAGAAATGGACGGAGGCGGAGGAAAAGCGGATTGCCGAAAAACGGAAGGAGAAGCCCAAAGATGAAAAAAATTAACGACTACCTCACCACCCCGGACCTGCTGTGTCAGCTGGCGGAGGAGGCCTCTGAGCTGGCCCAGGCGGCCTTAAAGCTCAAGCGGGCTATGGAGGGCACCAACCCCACGCCTAAGAGCGTAGAGGAATGCGTGGAGAACATGGATGAGGAGATTGCTGATGTGTCCCTTTTGGTGAGTCTCTTGGGATACAACAAAAGGGAGCATATGTTGGCCCAGTGCGGTATTGCGTATAGGAAGGCAGAGCGCTGGCTGAAACGTCTGGAGGAAGCAGAAGGGGGTGGTGGTAATGCCCAGGCCACCCAAAACCTCCCGTGATTGCTTCCTGTGCTGCAAGGACTGTCCGGACCGCTACCCGGCCTGTTCCGCCCACTGCGAGAAGTACTCCGCCGGGAAAGCGGAGAAAGAGAGAATCGATACCGCCCGATATGAGGCCACCAGGTGGAATCGGCGGTATGTGGGCGGACATTACCATCAAACCAGGAGGGAACACCGAAAATGATAAAAATTGTCGAGAAAATCATCAATAATTACCAGGATGAACTGACGGATGAAGAGGCGTTTTACCTGTGGGACCGGTGGAACCGCATGGTCCGCTACAACTGCGTTCCGGAGTGGGAGGATGACGTGTGGTCCTTCGTGGAGTTCGCTGTATCCCGTGGCTTTGAGCTGGGAGAAAAAGTGAAACGGAAAGATTTCTCTGCACCGTACGGCCCAGATAACTGCGTCTTCGACAGTGGAGAGCGTGGAGCACTGCCACCCAAAAAGAAACAGCCGAAAATCGAAACATCTGAGGTCAATGCCCTGGCTGACAGGTGGAACAAGTGCGTATACGCTCCAAACAGGGAGCGTGTGGAGAAGTACCGGAAAACGGCAACTCAGGAACCGCCAGACCCTGGCAGCAAGCGCCATTGCAGCTGGTGCTATGATGAGTTCTGCGTGTACGACCGCTGCCCTGCAAGAGGCGACTGGTGCCCCACAGAGAATTACCCCGGCCTATGCCGGTTCGATTCCAGGAGCCTGTCTTATAAATAGCATGATCCCTGTATAGAGTATATATATAATATAATTCTATATCTTGTGTGTATGTTGTTATAGTTCTATACAGGGATTTACTAAGAAAAGAAAGGAAAAGCATATGGCAAAACAAAATGCGTATCTTGCCAAGCAGGAGGCTGTTCAGCGGCAGTGCTTCAACGATGGTTGGGAACTCGGAACACAGCAGATGTGCGACTATATATCCCTGGCCCTGCGGGACCCGGGAATCATGGGCAAGGATACATTCAGCGGAACAAGGATCCTGAAAGTGCTGAGACGAGTCAACGAGATCATGCAGTATTTCCGCCCGGCGTTCCTGCCAAACGATGAAGCAGACTGGTATCAGGAGCAGCTGGACAAGGCTCTCATGGAAGCGTATAATGGTAACGGCGAGACGTTCTACCCGTTCCGGGAGCGGTACGATTGCCTGAAAGAGTATGATTATAAGGTCGGGAAATGGAGAGGGTGAAAAACGATGAACCTATTGAAAGAAACACTGGATGCGTTGAAAGAAAACGGCAAAACTCCTGCGGATGTTCGGTGGGTAGGCAGAGCATCTATCAGCGCAAAATGCACCTGGGAGGACTTTGCGAAACAGGCCAACTTTGAATACGATAACAGCTCCGGCTGGATGGTAATTCCGGCAGACCTTGTTGTAGTCGGTGATGACTGGTGGCTGGAAAGAGAGGAAGATGACGTGGCTGAATGGTGGGAATTCAAGGCCATCCCGAAAGTAGAAGAACGGGACAGCCACGCATTCAGTCGGTGCCTTGACCTCGGAGGTGAAGATAGGCTGAGGATAACGCAAGGGCGTAGAAGCGGATACTATGAACTTTTACAAGTACCGGAGGGCGTTAGGCTCAAGGGAAATGGTGCCTCGGAGCAGGACGGCGAAAAACCATCACTCGATGGGAGAGGAGGGCCTAGGGTATATTCCTTTGATATAAACCTCAGACAGTATGCTGGTATAAACGCTCAGGATTTTGTTGATTTAATCGGGGAAAAGCGCCAATTTGCGTTTACTGTCAAGGGCGATGATGGAGCAGTGGCAAAAGAACTCATGGGAACGGCCAAATCAGTCTCGTTCTACGGTGGGAACGTGGTTAAAATCACCGTCGAGGTTCCAGCGGAAGTCAAAGAATGAGCTGCTTCTTATTAACAAGATATATTTAATATATAATATATATAAATCTTATATCTTGTAGTGTGTATGTGTTATGGTAAATAATATAATAAATTTACTAAAATAGTAAAGGAGGATTACGACTTTGGCAGAAGGTGAAAAGCTCAAAAAGAAACCCTACCAGGTGCCTGACCTGGAACCCGGAGACAACACAAAGTACATCAACCATTCCATGACCATCATGAAGTGGGATAAGCCGGACATGGACAGCTTGGAGGCGGTGCAGAAACGGTGTTTCGACTATTTCAGCCTGTGCGCGGAAAATGACATGAAGCCGACTTTCGCAGGGTTCGCTTTGGCGTTCGGTGTGGACAGAATGACCATGTGGCGGTGGTGCAACGATCACCCGGAAAGTAGAAAATTAAGCCGCCCTATTCGTGACACCATCAAAAAAGCGCGGGATTTAATCAACGCTCAGATGGAAGATTTCATGCAAAATGGCAAGATTAACCCCGTTGCCGGAATTTTTTTGATGAAAAACAATATGAACTACACAGACCAGCAGGAAGTTGTCTTGAAGCCGGATAATCCGCTTGGAGAGCGAAAGGACCCGGAGGAGCTGCGGCGGAAATACCTGGAGGATGTCCGGGGCAGCGGAGCGACTATTGTTGACACCGAAAGAGTAGAGTGAACGACTATCCAAACGACTTTGGCTCAGCGACTATATCGACTATCCCCCGGAGGTCTTGCGACTTTCGGGGGATTTCTCTTCGACTATGCCAGCGACTTTGAAATTCAAAATCGACAGCGACTATCGACTATGACCCGCCCTCCCGGCCCCTTCCGGGAATTTTGGATCCCGAAACAAAAACCTGACCAGATTTTGAAACGGATCTGATTTCGTCCACTAGTCCGGGCGTATCACGCATATAATGTCAACCTATCCGGGAGTATCAAGTTAGAACGGATTGAGGCGCTAGATGCGGCCCAGACGGCACAAGCTGCGCCGGGTATATCTACCCGCCAGGGCAGGAAAACAGGCCGCACAGGGGCACAGGGGCCGCCACACGTTAGATGAAATGGTGTGCGGTATTGCGTGACGGCTGTAGTGTGGCCGCCTGATTTGAAAATGCCTACAGATGTGAATTTATATAGCTAGAATAAAAACCGATTAAAAAGCCGCTGAAAGCCCCACAGAGGGACAACAGGAAAAGCCCCGCCACGATAGGCAGGGAAGGAAGAACGGCCCAGGCGTGGAGACAGGACCGGAGGATAAGGAAAGCCGCCCAGGCAATGCCCGGACGGCTTGAATCTTATTTGCTGATCTTTAGCAGCTCCGCCAGAACCAGGAGCGGGAAAGCGATGATAGCTATGATTGTCACGGTCTCACCTCCTCACAAGTCCAAAATGTGCAACCGTGGGATTCTGCCATATCTTGCAGGCTCCAAAAGTCGGGCTCTGTGGCGGCTTGTATGGTCTCCTCATAGTCAATGTTTACCCCGTCAACGCTTGCTTGTAAAATGTATGTGCGCATCTTATACCCTCCCTACATTGCACCCGCCGGAATGGCGGCGATAATGGCTATAGCGGCCAGCACGGCCCAGAAACAGGTGTTATACATTGGCTGCGCCCTCCACGATATAGGGGCCGTCCATGGTGTAGGGTTCGCACGGAACATTATAAGGGTCTACGGAGGCCCAGGACGCCGGATAGATGCGGGTATCACCATACCCGGAAAACGCCGGATCTTGTCGGCGGGCGTCCCGCTCCCGGATGCATAGGGAGATAGCTGCTTTCCGTGTGATGCGCTCCCAGCTTTCCGGGACGGTCTCACCGTCCAGCGCCCAATACAGGTTATAAGTATTACCGAAATTGCGGTAGTAATGCACATAATAGGCTCTTTTCATTTTGTCCTCCAATCACGCAAACGTAAACCGGCGGGTTTCCGTGGTTTTTGTGTACCGGGCTGCAACGTCCGGCATATCTTTTTTAAGGGCGGTGGTGTCCAACCTGGAGCTTGTAACGGCCCTGTAGGTTGCCTTGTGTTCCGCCCCAACAAGGGTATCCACCCCGGCGGCGGTCATTTTGGCCTTGATCTGGTCTTTCAGGGCCTCCACAGTTGCGGCGGCTTCCTCCTGTATCCGGATATACTGGGCCAGTTCGGCCATTAATGCGTTGATATCCATTAGTCAATCCCCCTTCAAAATTCCGTGTCTGTGACGGTTATGATCTCCACCCATAAATCAACATACTGTTTAACATAGCGGTAGCTTTCTGTCTCAAAATCCGCCCGCCCTGTGATAACAAAGCCTACCTGCTTTTCTCCGCCTTTTGTATCGGCATACATGGGCCGCCTTGCCTTGATGGCATTTTTGGAAATGCTGATACAGTTATCATACTCCACCAATTCCCTGTATTCTTCTAGAGCCGCCGCTACGGATTCGGCTTGAATCGTCTTTTCGGGGATGATTTTTCCATCAATCCACCAATGCTTTGAGTTGTATTCTTTCATGGTCGTTGTGGTTCTGAAAATGTAGGTTTTCATGATTTATACCCCCATTAAACGAAATAGCGTTTTACGCCTTCACGTGTGGACGCTCTGGCAATGTTGCCACGGGCCAAACTGTTATAAGCTGAAACAGCATTTGCAAAAGCGGTTTCGGCCTCCTGGGCTTTTTCGTGGGCTTCCCTAATGGCCCGAACGTGGGCGGGTACGTCATCCACATAAGCGCCGCAATTATACACCCGGAAAATATCAGGGCTTAAAGGCTGAATTTTATTGTCAACCAATGCAGGAACATTTTCCCTGTTGGTACGAATTGCCCAAAATTCAAGGTCACGAAATGGGGATTTACCGTCTAAATCGAAATAGCAAGTTATACTTGCGTCATCGTATTTATTGCCAACCCAGACCCGGACACCCAGAGCCGCAAACAGTTCTTTTCTGATTTTGTCAGAGGTCTTTTCCCCGTGGGGCTTGCCTGCGTATTTATTCCAGATAGTGCAAATAGTTCCAATAGACTCGGCAAAAAATGCTTGCGCTGCGTTGTCCTTCAATATTTCAATGGCCATTTCCAAATCTTCATTGTGCTTACATTCAGCAGCAAACTTTTCTTCTGCGGCTTTGTATGCGGCTTTTGCTGCGTCAAATTCTGCATCAGTGCCGGACTTGTGGGCAATCACCATTGCCCCCCTTGCAAATTCTTTTTCACTTTTTGCAGTATCAACAATACCAGCACGGGCGGCGGCGATAGCCTCCAGGATTTCAGCATACTTTTTCATGTTTTATTTCCTCCTTGCAATTCTGTGGAGGCCGTGCTATTATAAACAGGCCCCTATTGGTTGATCTGTTCTGGCTGCCCTGGTACGGTCTGGTTCACCGTGCCGGGGCTTTTTGCTACCCTGTATCGTAGGGCTACGGCGCTGATCTGTTTGGCGGGGTGTGTCGCTCCACCCGTGCGGGCTTATCCAGGGGTCCCGGCTCCCCTGGTGCCGGTTGTCGTCCATCCGTGCCGGTTTGGTGTGTGGTTTTTGATTACATTTACTATTATATAGATGTTTCCGTAAATGTCAAGCATTATTTTACAAAAATTCAAGAAAAATTGTAAATCATATATCCAGGGGAATTCCCCGGGGCACCCAGCAGCGGGCCGGGGGTGGGGGATATAACCGGAAGCCCGGCCCGGGAGTTGGGCCTCCTACCGCCGAACGGTTTAAAAGACGATTTTCCAGCTCCTAATTTAGAAAATTCCGTCAAAAACAAAAAAGGCACCTATTATTTGTGCAATATTACAAATTGACAAATAATTGTAAATCAGCTATTATACAGAAAACAAGACATATGGAGGCAGCGGATATGTACGAGATGAAAAAGGCTTGCGTCTACACCAGAGTATCCACAGAAGCCCAGGGTGAGGACGGTAAAGTGTCTTTACCGGAGCAGGAGCGTATGGCGAAAGCCTGTATTGAAAGCAAGGGCTGGAAATACGTAAAAACCTACGAGGATAACGGATATACAGGGAGAAACGTAAACCGCCCAGGGCTTCAAGAAATGCTTCGAGATGTCCGGGCGGGAAAGATTGAGGCAATTGTTATTTTCAAGCTGGACCGTCTTTCCAGAAAGCAGCGAGATACGCTTGCTATTGTCGAAGACGACCTACTGGCGAATGGGGTTGACCTTGTAAGCCTGAATGAAACACTCGACACAACTACCCCGTGGGGGCGGGCCATGATCGGCATTCTGTCTTCCTTCAACCAGCTGGAGAGCGACAATATCGCCCTTCGGACGACAATGGGGCGGTACGCCACAGCCAGAGAGGGCGGCTATGCCGGTGGGAAGCCTCCGCTTGGGTATCGGGCGGAAAACGGACAGCTTGTTGTTGTGCCGGAAGAAGCGGAAATTGTCAAAAAGGTCTTTGAACTGAGGAATCAAGGCTGTACGCTCCAGGGAATTGCCGACAAGCTGAATGAGCTTGGTTACCGGAGCAAAAAGGGCAAGGAGTTCAAGCATTCCGCGGTCCAGACGATTCTCGGAAACGAGGATACCTATAGAGGAAATTATCGGTACGGGAAAGAAATGTGTGAGAATACGCACGAAGCGATTCTAAAGGGGTGAGGTGGGCACGTGAAAAAGAACGATGGGGGCTGTTTGGTTGCCGTTCTCATTGTGGGGATTCCTCTGTACCTTCTTTTTACATATTGGCCGTATATAGCTCTCTTTGCGGTGATTATCGTTGCAGTGGTCATCATCTGTGTTATTGCAAATTCAGCGTATGTGTCTGCACTGTTAAAAAATGTTCAGTATGCGGTCATCGTCGGAAAAACAAGGGTGATGACAACCAAAAGCAGGCCGTCCGGGTATTCCATCAGCAGCAGAGGGAATGTTCGTGCATATTGGAGGTTCCGAAACGAGCTTGACCACATAGAAGTCGAGTTCGAGGTCCACTACGAAAATGGCGAGGTCCGGCGCATAACGGCGAATGAGAATTCTTCACTGTATAACGGTTTGATGCCATATGTAGGGATAAAACCGAAGCCGCCGATTCCGAATCCTGCACCTCCAACCCCAATTGTGGAGCCGCCAAAACCAGTAGAGATTTCTCCGCTAAAGGAGCCGATTAAGCATATGGATGAAGTAAAAACGCTTCCAGAAGCAAAACCAGCGGAACAGCCAAAGCCCAAGAGGAAAGAAGAAAAGCGCTTTGCGGAAGTCCCCTTTGAGGTTGCACCCAATGAGTATAGTTTGGTAATTTCATATCCGTCATGCCAAATGATACGATGGGCAAGCGGGGAATATAGAATCGAAGTCCGTTTTGCTGTCAGCTACGACCCAACGGTAAAAGGAGTTCGGAATAGAGTCGTTACCTGTGCCACGGTTGACAGTTCCGGTAGGATGACGGCGGTCAGAAGAGACAATAAGGTACTGGATTTGTCCGGAAGCAGAATCATTGATATTATGTTTTGGGAGAATGCAGAGCAGGAACCAGCGAAGATCGTTGTCGGTATAGATCGGTACTATTAATGGGAGAGTTTGCCATGAAAAGTCTGCTATTCACTTTCACAACGGATATGACACCAGAAAGAGCCGCAGCCGCAATCAAGAATACAATCTCTCAAATGGGAGGAAGCACGAGAGGCCCAGACAGTAATTTTGTAGGAAGATTCCGTATTCCGAAATGTTGGAAGCCTGCATTCCATACGATTCTGAAAAGCAAATGCTGCTTCTACGTTGGGAAGAATGGGGTAAGAGCCGTTTTGAGAGCATCCGGTACAACTGGCATATGTGTCGGAGAACACCAGCCGATTGCGGAAGAACGTGTATGGGACGCATTTATCAGGATGTTTCTTTCGCTCTACCCTGAATGCGGAGCCAACATAAAACCTGGGAAAATCTGCTTTGACACGGTGAAGGTCCAGGATGGGTCGGACATATACACATATTCTGCAATGACAAGGAATACTCCTTCTGTCGGTGGGGCGATTCTTGGCGGGGCTATTGCTGGTGATGTTGGAGCGTTGATTGGCGCATCTGCTGGCAGTTCAAAAACCGTTGCAACGGTGGTAGCAGAAAAGAACCCGAAGGTTCGCGTGATTGCTAGATATACGAACGGGTACAATCAGGACACAGAACTGTATAAAGGCTCACAGCGATACCATGAAATACTGGTGAATTTCTGATTTACCCCGTCTTCGTCATCCTCGAACTACTCCACAACAAATAGGAGGCATTCATGCAAGAATTTAGAGATTTAGGCCCGCACCTAATCAATGTCACCATGAGTGACGACCGAACGCCCGTCTATGTTTTGGGATTTGGAATTCGTTTCTCCGATCTGACGGACGATGAGAAAGAAAGCGCCTACTTTTCCCAACGCTATCTGGCGGAGAAATACGAGAAAGAGGTATCGTATTGGCGAGATGAATACCGGAAAGAAAGAGCCAGAAGAGAAGCCGCAGGGAGGCCGCACCGTATCAGGGTGCTTGTACAGAAGATTCGAAAGAAGAACGACAGGAGGTAGCCCATGCCCAACAAAGACTCAGCAATGATTCCCCTGGACCTGGTGAACCGCTACACCAGAGAATACCCATCCGTCTGGGATGCGGTCCAGAAGTTCCGGGAATGGGAAAACCCGGATGCAAGCTGGGACAAGACCAGATGCTATATCCCAATCGCCGCAGGATGCGCCATTTGTGACGTGCTGCGTATGCCTATGAGCGCTGTTTACATGGTCCCCGCTCTGGCGGCGTGGCGGCAGTCCAAAGAGGTATATACATTCGACCCAGACCTGGCGGAGGCCCTGTACGCCCAGACGACGGACACAAATCTACCTTGCGAAGTGCTTATGCGGCTACCGTTCTACTGTGTGTATATTGATTCCGGGAAATACCGGTTCTTCTGCCACCTGGAGAACGACACCAACGATGACCGCTGGGAGCTGAGGTTTGTACGAATCTCCGAAGACGGAGCGCCTATAGCCTCCTATCTGCATCTTGGGAATTTCACACTGACTGAGTCCATGATGGCCGGACTCGAAGAATCTATGTTCCAGTCGGAACATATCCACGAGAACAAAGCTGCATCGTCGCTTCTTGAAAAATTAGGTCCTCCCGACGGGGCGATGGGTAGCTATGCGGACAACTTCAACAAGACGGTTCTTTCTGAAATGCTACAGCTTGTGCTTTATATATGCGCCGACAATGCGGATGTTGTTCAGCCTGACGGTAACAAGCAGACCTACCGGAAGCCAAGCTCCGGAGTGGTTAAGGATAAGTACCGTGAGGTGAGGCAGTGGGACACTGGCTATTACGTCGGCAGCGCTCTGAGGAAGGAACGTGGAGGCTCCGGCAGTTACGAGAAGCGGCCAAATCAGGGTGGCACAAAGCGGCCACATATGCGGCGTGGGCATTGGCACCACTACTGGAAGGGAAAAGAAGGAAACAAGGAACTTGTGCTGCACTGGGTACTACCGATTTTCGTCAATGGGGAGAATGAAGATGGGGATACACCGGCCAGGGTGACACCTGTCAGATAAGGAGACTAACTATGACTGCGCAAGAATTGATAAAAAAATACGGGGTTATGCTAGAAACAAAGTATATCCAGGGGAAGGGCTACGTTCCGACTGGGAGAATTTACGTTCGTTCCGGTGGGTATGCGAAGAAAATGGGGGATTTCGATGAAATTCTGTCCAGAAAGCCGGAAATCATGGGAATCCTGATAGAAGAAATGGAAGAAAAAGAGCGTAAGTATCAAGAACGCCAAGACAAAATTAACGCTATCCCGGGATTGGCTGAAATCCAGGCGGCAAAGCAGGACTTGGATAGATGGGACGAGGAGTGGGAGAGAAGTTTTGACGATGTTGGGGGCCTTGGAGTTCGGCCAAAGCCGGAGTATGACTTTGCGGCAATGAACGCAAAGTATCCGAGGGCAGCGGCTTATCTGAAGGCAGAAATCTATTCACACGCAGCCCATGATGTAAAGTCATCAGCCGGGCAGGAGGCATTGGAGAAGATCATCAATGGAGAAGACTACGAGGAAGCACTGAAAGTCATGGAGGACGAGTGGAGTGCTTATTGTGATGCCCATGTTTGGGACTGAATAAAGTAATAAACCTCCCGCAAGGGCGGGAGGAAAGCCGAAGGGCTGCTTGTGCTGAGATACGCACGGGCAGCCCTTATTTTTTTTGAACAGGAGGAAATTTATGAAAATCAACGTTTTGGGAGCTGAATATACGCTTACAGTATGTCAGGGCAGCAAAGAGCCAAGGCTCAAGGATTGTGACGGTTTCTGTGATGAAACTACGAAAGAGCTGCTGGTCGAAAATTACGAAGACAGCAAGGGAGAACCAAATTGCAAGCAAAACCTTCTGCTTCAGACAAACAAGGTGAAACGGCATGAGATCATTCACGCATTTCTATTTGAAAGCGGCCTTGCTGAAAACTCTTACTGGGCGCAAAATGAGGAAATGGTGGACTTCTTCGCAATCCAGTTTCCAAAACTGCTGAAAGCATTTGCGCAAGCGGATGCTCTGTGAGGTGAGAGTATGGATTATGGGAAATTGTCAACATCCATTCTGGGGGCGATAGAGCGGAAACCAGAGGACATTGGAGCCTATGAGGACCTGCTTTCCCTCTGCCAGGACTGGGCGGAGACGGACTTCAAGACGGCCCACAGCGTCAATAAGCTCCTGAAAGACAGATGCAACAGCATGGTACAAACGGCCCCTGCGTCCAAGGTGGAGGGCTTCTACAGATTATGGCGGCGGGGGCTGCTGTTTGAGGCTCCACATGATTTTGACAGCTTCTTGCAATACATGGAGCTGAACCGGGAGGCGAAGAAGCGGTTTTACCAGCCCAGGCGGAAGGTACTGAAAACCGTGGTGGACGATCTGCAAGCGCTGTGCGTGGACGACAAGCTGGACTTGCTGGCGGTGAGTTTGCCCCCTGGTTCCGGAAAGACGACCCTGGCACTGTTCTTCCTGGCGTTTCTGGCGGGGCGGGAGCCGAACAGTCCCATCCTGACGGGCAGTCACTCCAACGCCTTTATCCGTGGGTGCTACGACGAAGTGCTGCGGCTGGTTGACCCACAAGGGGAATACCTGTGGCACGATGTATTCCCGGGAATCGCCGTGTCCGGGACCAACGCCAAGGACTGCCGCATTGATTTTGACAAGCGGCAGCGGTTTGAGACACTGGAATTTACCTCCATTGGCACGGGCAACGCCGGTCTGTACCGGGCAGCTACCCTGCTCTACTGCGATGACCTGGTTTCCGGCATCGAAGTGGCCCTGTCCAAAGAACGGCTGGACAAGCTGTGGGAGACCTACACCACGGACCTGCGGCAGCGGAAAATAGGTGACAAGTGCAAAGAGCTACATATTGCTACTCGGTGGAGCGTACATGATGTGATCGGGCGGCTGGAACGGGAGTATGCGAATAACCCCAGGGCAAAATTCATTCGGATTCCTGCCATGAATGAGGACGACGAAAGCAATTTTGATTATGAGTTCGGCGTGGGATTCTCCACCAAGTTCTACCGGGAGCAGCGGGATATTATGGATTCGGTCAGCTGGAAAGCACTGTATCAGAATGAACCGGTGGAAAGAATGGGGCTGCTCTATCAGGAAAATGAACTGCGGCGCTATTTTGACCTTCCAGAGCAGGAACCGGATGCTATTATCGCTGTTTGCGATACCAAGGACAGAGGTACGGATTACTGTGCCATGCCGATTGCGTACCAATACGGAGACGATTACTACATAGACGATTTTATTTGCGATAATTCCAACCCGGAGATTGTCGAGGCAAGGCTAGTTGCAAAGCTGCTGAAGCACAAGGTTCAGGCCGCACGCTTCGAGAGCAATTCCGCAGGTGGACGGATTGCCGCAGATGTACAAAAGCGGGTGAAGGAAGAGGGCGGGAGAACAAAGATCACCACAAAATTCTCCACAACGAATAAGGAGACCCGCATTATTATTGCCGCCGGATATGCGAAAGAACATTTCCTTTTCAAGGACGAAAGTGCATATAAGGGGGACAAAGAATACCGATTGGCTATGAGTATGCTGTGCAGCTACACAATGGCAGGAAAGAATAAAAATGATGATGTGGTGGACAGTATCGCAATGTTGGTTGACTACTCGGAGTCTTTCCGGCTGGCGAAAGTGGAAGTCATAAAAAGGCCGTTTTGAGGAGGATTTTGTTATGTCTAGGAAAAGACATGGAATGAGCCATACGCCAATTCACGACATATGGTGCGGGATGAATAACCGGTGCAACCCAAACCACATTCATTCCAACAGATATGGAAAGCGAGGAATATCCGTCTGTGAGGAGTGGGCCGTATTTGAGAATTTCCGGGATTGGGCGTTCGCAAACGGATACAAAGATGGACTTACAATAGAACGAAAAGATGTCAACGGGAACTACTGCCCGGAAAACTGTGCATGGATTCCGCTTGCAGAGCAAGCGAGAAATCGGCGTACAACAAGGTGGGTGGAGTACCAAGGGCGGACAATGTCCCTTGCTGAAGCGGCTGAAATTGCCGGACTGCCATATAAACAAGTGCATTTTCGTATTAAGCATGGATGGAGTGCCGAGAAAGCGCTTTCCGAACCGCTCATGGACAATTCTAACTCTTTGCAGAGTAGGTGTAAAAAAGCCGGAATAAACTACCATACGGTTATAACTAGAATCCGCACACTTGGATGGAGCGAGGAAAAAGCTCTGAGCACACCAGTTAGGCGGAAGAAAGTATCAGGTCCATGAACGGGAGCATCGTAGAAGTTTTCCACAGGCCTTTTTGATTCTTGAAACTCTCCAATGCTTTCGTTAACAATAATTCACTTTACAACCATTCGCTACTATGATACAATGATACGAGAGAACATATAAACGAGGGGGTGCGGAACACGGGGAGCAGACGATTATTCGGGCGGCGGGTCATCTATACCGAGGCCACGGAGATACACCAGGACAATGTAATAGAAGTGCTGCAAAAGGCCCTGCTCACGCACCTGGCCAACCAGGCAGACATTGATTACCTGTACAAGTATTACCGTGGCGACCAGCCGGTGTTATACCGGAAGAAAGAGGTCCGGCCTGAGATCAACAACATGGTCGTGGAGAACCGGGCGAATGAGATCGTTTCTTTCAAGACCGGGTACCTGGTAGGGGAGCCGGTCCAGTATGTGAGCCGGGGCGGTGAGGAAAGCGTTGCTTCCGAGGTGCTGACCCTGAATGACTATATGCTGTCGGAAGACAAACCATTCAAGGACAAGGAGCTGGTAGACTGGATGCACATCTGCGGCACCTCCTACCGAATGGTCCTACCGGACGCTCTGGCGGATGTAGAAGAGGACGAAGCACCCTTTGAGATATTCACCCTTGACCCCAGATTCGCCTTTGTGGTGTACTCTGTGGGCCTCGGGAACAGGCCTATGATGGGTGTGCGGTATGTCAAGAAAGAAGACGGTACACTGGTCTTCTCCTGCTGGACGGAAAACCAGTACTTCGAGGTCCTGAACACCTGGAACGTGGTCCACGTGGAGGATCAGATTTTCGGCATTCCCATTGTGGAGTACCCCGCCAACAAGGCCCGCCTGGGGTCCTTTGAAATCGTCATCCCGTTGCTGGATGCCATCAATATGACGGAGAGCAACCGCATTGACGGCGTGGAGCAGTTCATTCAGTCACTGATCCTGTTTCACAATGTGGATATCGATGAAGAGAAGTTCCAGGCATTGAAGGAGCTGGGCGGCATCAAGTTCAAGGACATCGACGCTACCATGAAAGCGGAGATATCCTACCTGAACTCCGAACTGAACCAGGCCCAGACCCAGACGCTGATGGACAGTATGTACGAAACCGTGCTGACCATCTGCGGGATGCCAAACCGGAACGGCGGGTCTTCCACTTCTGATACTGGGTCGGCGGTCATCATGCGAGACGGCTGGTCCGCTGCGGAAGCCAGGGCGAAGGACACAGAGCCGGTTTTCAAGAGGTCCGAGAAGGAGTTTTTAAAGCTGGTTCTCCGAATTTGCCGGGACATGGGGCACCTGAACTTGAAACTGTCGGCCCTGGAGATTCGCTTCACCAGACGGAATTACGAGAATATCGCCCAGAAAGTGACAGTCCTCATACAGATGTTAGCTTGCGATAAGCTTGCGCCGGAACTGGCGTTTACGACCTGTGGCGCATTTTCTGACCCACAAGTAGCCTACAAAATGAGCTTACCGTATATCGAAAAAGCGCTTCAATCTCAAAAGCAGAATGAAAGTGAGATGATTCAGAATGGCGAACATGGAAATGGAAACGGAAGCCAAACCGGCAATCCGAATGACAACCAAGGAAATTCGGGCGATTGAAGAAGTTCTTCACCGCCGGAATCAAGCGGAAATCAAGGTGGAGCAAGGAAAGATTTCCGTCATCGAGATCAAGCGTAAGAAAGTAAATTAAATAGGAGGTATAACATTGAAACGAAGAACTGTTGCAATTCTGCTGATTGTTTGCTTCATTATGGCTGTAATGCTTTGCGGCTGCTCCGAGGCAGACAAGGTAAACGTCAACATGAGCAAACAGGCAGACTACTTTGAGTGTGAGCGAAGAATCACCGTATACAACGCCAGAACCGATAAGGTCATTCTGGAATGTGAGGGATACATGAGTATTTCCAACAACTCTTCCGGGGAGCTGGTTGTAACTGTGAAAACCGGTGCGAACACATACAAAAAGAACTATATTTATTTGAATACTTATACACTTTATACTGTGGAGGATATTACTGGAACTCACACAGACCCATACCATTATAAGATGATTTTCCACACAGAGGTTCTTCCTGACGTAGAGTTCAGACCTTAAACATAAATTGACGGCTCCCAAATTGTGGGAGATTACAGCCGAAGGGCTTTCGATACCTGAAATTGGTGTCGGAAGCCCTTATTTTGTTTTATATGCCTCCATAGCTCAACTGGCAGAGCAGCTGATTTTTAATCAGCCGGTTGCGGGTTCAAGTCCTGCTGGAGGCCCCAGCCTGGGAAGATTGCATAAGAGAACTGGGGGTTGCGACGTGGCTAAACACCAAATAGTGCAGGGGAGCAATCACGCTACAGAGTGGTTATCTGTAGCAATACGGAAACTTGCCGTAATCGGTATCGGAACGGTTCGCTAAACCGTCCAGGTGAAAGCCTGTGTGGGTTCGAGTCCCACAGTTTCCTCCATAACGGCAGAGAAGCCGAAAACCGCAAATCGTGCTGGGAGATCAGCCTTGTTAAGCGCAGAAAGGATGTAAACACCATGGCAAAAATTGATGTAAAGACAATCGCAGGATTCGACACTATGACCCCGGAGGAGAAAATCGCTGCCTTGCAGGGCTTTGACTTCCCTGACCCGGATTATTCCGGCTATGTGAAGAAAGACCTCTACGACAAGGCCGCTTCCGATGTGGCCGCATGGAAGAAGAAGCATCACGACCTCCTGTCCGAGGAAGAACGGAAGAAGCAGGATCGGGACGAGGAGCTGGAATCCATGAAGAATGAGCTGGCTGGACTTCGGAAGGAAAAGACGGTTTCCGAGTACAAGGCCAAGCTGGTTTCACAGGGCTATGACGAAGAACTGGCAACCGCAACCGCTGCGGCCATGGAATCCGGCGATATGGCAACGGTTTTTGCCAACAACCAGAAGTTCCTTGACGGCTATGCCAAGAGAGTAATTGCCGAGAAGCTGAAAAGCACCCCCAGAGGTGCAGACGGAAGTACCGGAAATGTTGGCATGGACTACGGAAAGAAGATCGAGGAAGCCAGAAGCAACGGAGATTACGCCGCCGCTGCTTACTACACCCGCTTGCAGGCAGAAGCGGAAGCTGCCGCAAAAAATCAGTAAGAAAAGGAGATTGATAAAACAATGGCAATCGCAACAAGTTTTGGCGTTCTGAATTATTCCGGAATGCTGTTCAACAAGGGCAACACCCGCTGCCCTTTGAGTTCCATCATTGGTGGCCGGGCAAAGACCACCAACCACGTGGAGTTCGTGACCGGGCAGGAGTACACCACCGAGGGTGGCGCACAGCCTGAAATTTCTGAAAACGCTTCTCTGACCGCCCCGGAGGCAACCGTTATCACCCGGGAGCAGAAAACGAATGTGACCCAGATTTTCCAGGAGACCGTTGGCATTTCCTACGGCAAGATGTCCAATATGGGTACTCTGAATGGCATCAACATTGCCAATCAGCAAGGGAACCCCATGAACGAACTGGATTTCCAGGTTGCCGCCAAGATGAAGAAGGTCAACCGGGACATTGAGTTCACTTTCGTGCAGGGCCAGTACAACAAGGCATCTACGGACGACACCGTGAACAAGACCCGTGGCCTGAATGCGGCTATCACTTCCAACACCATTGCAATGGCAAGCAAGCCTCTGGGCCTGTGGAACATTGCTGACGGCGTGAAGAAAGTCTACGAAGCCAACGCCCCCCAGGAGGGCCTTGTTCTGTGGTGCGATGCTACCACCATGTTCCAGATCAATGCCGATGCTGTGCAGAACGGTCTGACTGTCATTCCCGCCGCACGGGAAATCAACGGCATCAAGCTGTCCAGCGTTATTACGCCTCTTGGCGTTGTCTACCTGTATCTGGGCGAGTTCCTGCCCAAGGGTACCGCTTTCCTGCTGAACCTGGACGTTATCTCTCCTGTCTACCAGCCTGTCCCCGGCAAGGGCAACTTCTTCCTGGAGCCCCTGTCTAAGGTCGGTGCCGGTGAAAAGTACCAGCTGTTCGGCCAGATTGGCCTTGACCACGGCCCTGAATGGTATCACGCCAAGTTCACAGGCATTGCCCAGAGCTTCACCGCCCCCACTTATAGCCGGACCGTGTTCATTGCCAACGATGCCAAGAACCCCGTAAACACCAAGGCTGCTACCTAAGCTAAAAGGAGGCTAAGGAACCGTGCTTGATGCCGAAAAAATCAAACTGGTGAAAGCCATGTCCGGTGAGACCGATGTTGACACGGTTTCCGCCTACCTCTCCCTGGCGGGGGACAAAATTTGCCGCAGGGCATACCCATTTGACCCTGCTGTGACGGAAGTGCCGGAGCGGTACCAGTTCCTACAGATCGAAATCGCCGTGTATCTGCTGAATAAGCGGGGCGGCGAAGGGGAAACGTCGCACTCGGAAAATGGCATTTCCCGCACCTACGAGAGCGGAGATGTTCCTGCCTCTATGATGCGTCAGGTGGTCCCTATGGCTGGGATCCTGTGAGGTGGCGGCATGAGAACAATGGAGCGGAATAAGCAGAGCTTCTTTTATCTGCTGTATGACCGGAAGGAGCCTGTTACTGACGAAGACGGAAACGAGACCGGAGAAGAGACCGTGGTATATAAGCCCGCCGTCTCCTTCCGGGCCAACGTTTCGGCGGCCACCGGCGCTTCTCAGGTGGAGCAGTTCGGCAGCCTCACGGGGTATGACAAGGTCATCGTTACGGACGATATGACCTGCCCCATTGACGAGAACTCCGTACTGTTTCTGGATAAGCGTCCGGAATACGGAGAGGAGGACGGGCAGCCCCTATATGACTATATGGTCAGGCGGGTTGCGAAGTCACTGAACTCCATCTCCATTGCCGTGACGAAGGTGAGCGTGTCGTGAGCTACAAGAAAGTTGTGGTGCCCTTGTCGGTGTCTGGCGTTCAAAAGCTCCAGGACGAACTGAAAATCTACCAGCGCTGGCAGAAGGAAAAGGCTGTGGAGCTGGCACAGAGGCTTGCCATGCTGGGCGCTTCCGTGGCTTCTATCCGGTTTTCCAGAGCTATCTACACAGGTCCAAAGAACGCCACCGTTACCGTTGAGGCCATCCCCAAGGGCTACAGGGTGAAAGCAAACGGGGAATCCGTTCTGTTCATCGAATTTGGCTCCGGCGTGACCTACGGCAGCGGCCATCCAGAAGCCCAGGAATTTGGCATGGGGCCTGGAACATACCCAGATGGCAAAGGGCACTGGGACGACCCCGGAGGCTGGTATTTGCCCAAAGAGAAGGGCGGCGGCCACACATACGGAAATCCTCCTGCAATGCCCATGTATGAGGCGAGAAAACAAATTGAGCAGGAGCTTCCGAGAATCGTCAAGGAGGTATTCAGTCTATGATCGATATTGAGAAACTGGTATACACTCCCATTGCTGAGTCCCTGCGCAAGCGCTTCAAGGGAATCACCGTCTCCGGCGAATATGTGAATGCCCCGCCAAAGTTCCCCTATGTGAGCATCGTAGAGCAGGACAATTATATGTCCACGAACCGACTGGACAGCGGTGGAAGTGAGAAATTCGCCACTGTAATGTACGAGGTCAACGTGTACTCCGACAAGGCGGGAAGCAAGAAGTCCGTATGCCGGGAGATCATGGGGGCCGTGGACGAAATGCTCTACAAACGGAATTTTACAAGGATTTCTCTGTCACCTGTTCCGAACATGGAAAACGGAACGATTTACCGTCTGGTTGCCCGGTATCGGGCGGAGACGGATGGAAACGTAATGTACAGAATTTAACGAAAGGAGAGAAAGCATATGACAACTTACATGACTTTTCTTATGCACAAAACAGACGGTGTTTCTGGAGCCTTTGAAAAGCTCGTGGATATCATCGATTTCCCGGATATGGGCGGCGAACCTGAGCTGATCGACATCACAACCCTTTCCGATGGCATGGAAAGAAAGGAACCCGGCATCAAGAAGTCCGATGCTAAGAACTTCACCTGCAATTATGACGAGGACACCTACGACAAGCTGGCTGCCCTGGAAGGCAAGGAGGAGACTTATGCTCTCTGGCTTGGTGGGACCGAGAACGAAGATGGAACTGTCACCCCCACCGGCGAAAACGGTAAGTGGGAATGGAAAGGGAAGCTCAGCTGTTACCTCGCTGGTAAGGGAACAAATGAATCTCACGCAATTAACCTTTCCATTACCAATACCAGCGTCATTACCAAGAAAAAGAAAGGTAGCTAACAGGAGGATTTTACAATGGCTAAGAGAATCAACGTCCCCTACAACGGGAAAAAGTACACCCTGGAGTTCACACGTTCCACAGTCTCTGCCATGGAGAAGACCGGCTTTTCCATCAATGAGCTTAGTGACAAGCCCGCTACCATGATTCCCATGTTGTTCAGCGGCGCTTTTGCGGCCAACCATCCTAACACAAAGGTTTCCACCATCAACAAGATTTATGACAGCCTGAACAACAAGTCCGGTCTGGTGAAACTGCTGGCCGAAATGTATTCCGAGGCTGTGTACACCCTCCTTTCCGATGATGAAGAGGAAGACGAGGGAAACCCCGGCTGGGAAGCAGTCGAGTAAGCGAACTTCTTTCCGTGAATGGAGGGGACGGGAATTCCCCCGTCCCCTCTCATGCTTACACAGAAATCTTCAAAAAGGCTTTCCCACATTATCTGGCCATTGGCATGACCTATGACCAGTTCTGGAACCAGGACGTTGAGCTTGTAAAGGCATACCGAGAGGCCGACAAAATCAGGCGAGACAGGAAAAATCAGGATATGTGGCTGCAAGGGGCCTATATCTATGAGGCTGTGCTGGATGCTTCTCCTGTTCTCCGGTTTAGCTTCAGCAAGAAGCAGCCGGAGCCGATACCGTATCGGGAAACTCCGTATATACTTTTCGAGAACAAGGATCAAAAGAAACAGCGTGAAGCAAAAACCAACGAGAAACGGATGGAAGAGGTAGCAAAGCGAATGGACGCTTGGATGCGCTCTGCCAATAGACGAGTAGAAAAGGGCGGTGAAGGAAATGGCTGATACAGTGGAGATGCAGGGCATTGAATTCCAGATTGTAAACGATAGCTCTGCGGCATCTGCGGGTGTAGAGCAGCTGGCCAAGAAACTGGCGGCGCTGAAATCATCCATCAGCGGTTCAACCACAGCCCTTTCCAAAGTTGCGTCTGGAATTTCGGCAATCAAGAACGCCGTCAACAACATGAACACCGGCGATTTTGCAAGCAAGATGAACCGCATCAGCGATTCTCTGGCCCGGTTAAAAGGCCAGACGGACAGCCTGAAAATCTCCTCTTCCATTGGAAATCAGCTTACTGCCATCAGCAAGGCCGTCGATAGCCTACCGGATGCACCCGGTGACAAGCTAAAGAACCTGGCGGAGGGCCTACAGCCCCTCTCCACCCTCGGAAAATCCAATATGACCACGTTCATCAACCAGCTGAAAAAGCTGCCTGAGGTCATTGAGAAGCTGGAAAAAGCGGATATTGATAAGTTCACCCAGCAAATGAAAGACTTGGCTTCGGCCATGAAGCCCTTTGCGGATGAAATGAACAAGGTGGCTTCCGGGTTTTCGGCATTTCCGAGTAAGATTCAGAAGCTTATCAATTCCACGGAGGAGTATAACAATGCCGTTGGAAAAGCCACGAACAAGACGAGCGCTTGGGAAAATGCTATCAAAAAGCTGAGTTTTGTTGCTGTTTATCGTGCGGCGGTGAAGTTCCTCGGAAATGTCATCAACAAAGCATCTGAGTACCAGGAAGACTTAAATCTGTTCACTGTCTCTATGGGAGAGTATGCGGAAGAGGCCTATAATTACGCGCAGAAGGTTTCCGAGGTAGTAGGAATCGACCCCGCAGAATGGATGCGGAATCAGGGCGTTTTCAACACCATTATCACAGGATTTGGCGTTGCCGGAGATAAGGCCGCCTATATGTCCCAGAATCTAACGCAGCTTGGCTATGACCTGGCTTCCTTCTATAACATCGATTTTGAATCGGCTATGCAGAAGGTACAGTCCGGTATCGCAGGTGAGTTGGAGCCTTTGCGACGGCTTGGATATGATCTGTCCGTTGCCCGGCTAGAGCAGGAGCGCTTGAATCTGGGCATTGACAAGAGCGTTTCCAGCATGACCCAGGCGGAGAAGTCCCAGCTGCGGTACTACGCAATGATGACCCAGGTTACCCAGGTACAGGGCGATATGGCTCGGACGCTGGAACAGCCAGCAAATATGCTTCGTGTCCTCCGGGCGCAGATTGAACAGTGCGCAAGGGCTATCGGAAACCTATTCATTCCAATACTTACAAAGGTTCTTCCCATTGCGATAGCCGTTGCGGATGGGCTGCGGCAAATCATTTCCGCAATTGCGGGTCTGTTCGGTGTGACGCTGAATACCCCGGATTGGAACGCCTCTATCGGCAACGCAACTTCCGGCACGGAAGACATTGCCGACAACATGGGCAGTGCCGTGGAATCCGCAAAGGAACTGAAACGCTACCTGGCCCCGTTTGATGAACTGAATGTCTTGCCGGACCAGAGTACCGGAAGCGGTGGCTCCGGAAGCGGGACTGGGCTTGGAACCGGGAGCGGGGACCTGGGGATTGATTTGCCGGGTTATGACTTCCTGAAAAATGCAGTAACAGAAAAGATTGATGCCTGGAAAAAGAAACTGGAGCCGCTTGTTACCTTTGTTAAGGACAATCTGAAAGAGATCCTGGAGCTTATTGCCACAATCGGAATTGCGCTACTTGCATGGAAGTTGTCAAACGATTTCCTGAACGGAATTATGGCGCTAAAAGCTCTTGGGAAAAACGGTCTTTCCATTCCTCTTACATTTGCGGCTGGTGCTATCTTGACGGTGGCCGGGTTCAAAATAGAGTTTGAAGCTATCAAAAATGCAATCGAAAAAGGGCTGAATGCTTTCAACTTCGGGGAGATTGTTCTCAGCGGATTGGCGGCAACGGCAGGAACTGGGATTATAGGAAAAGGAATTGGTCAGCTTATTGCCAAAGCATTTGGTGAAAGTGCTGTAGCAAAAGCAATTACCGCTGGCGGTGGAACAATTAGCACAGGCCTGATTGGAGCGGCTATCGGCGGAATCGTAGCCGGTATTCCGATGTTCGTTACTGGCGTATACGATGCCATCATGAACGGTTTGAATGTACTGAATGGGCTTTTAATTCCTGCTGGGTCTACTCTGGCTGGTGCAAGCGTTGGCGCAATCATCGGCTCTCTTGGTGGCCCGATTGGAACCGGGATAGGCGCAATTATCGGTCTTGTAGTCGGTGGCCTAACTGACCTTGGCATTCTTATCTATCAGAAGTGGGACGAAATCAGTTCCCTCTTGTCTAAGTCTTTTACCACGGTAAAGAAATCGCTCTATGGCACATGGAGTGCTTTATCTGGTTGGTTTGACACAAATATTATCCAGCCGGTAGGAAAATTCTTCAATGGCTTGTGGAAGGATATTTCCACAAACGCAACCGAGTGTTGGGAATCTGTTTCTGGTGCTTTCGGAGATGCCGCAAATTGGTTCAATGAAACAATAATACAGCCCGTATCTGGGTTCTTTTCAGAACTACTAGAAAAAGTATCTTTGTCGGCTTACGAAACATGGCAAGAGGTTAAAAATTTCTTTTATCCTACTACTGAATGGTTCTCTGAGCTTTGGAGTAGTGTAAGCAAAACTTTTGAGGACATTTTCTATGACATCGGCGTGATTGCGAACGGGACATGGGATACCATCAAAATCGCCTGGGGAATTTCTTCTGAATGGATGTATGCGAATGTAATCCAGCCAATAGAAGCATTCTTCGCCGGACTGTGGACTGATGTGACAGAATTTGCAGTTAGCTCATGGAAAAACGTCAAAAACGCATGGGGAGAATTTACGCAATGGGTTGAAGCGAACATTATTGTCCCTGTTGGAGAGTTCTTTTCCAACTTGTGGTCAGATATTCAAACATGGGCAAGTGATGCGTGGATTGGTGTGAAAAACACCTTCTACGAAATGGGGAGCTGGTTCAACACAAATGTTATCCAGCCTTTATCCAACCTGTTTTCTTCCCTTTGGTCTGGAATTACAGGATGGGCCTCCAACACATGGACTTCTATTTGCAATGGGTTCTTGACTGCATACACCTACATCAATACCTATTTTATATCCCCATTGAGATATGCAGTAGCAACAGTATTTGATGGCCTAGTCGGTGCGGTAAAAGCTGCACTAAATGGTGTGATATATGCCCTAAATTCCGCATTGAGTTGGATGTTCGGTGGAATAAACGGCATTTTGAGCAGCCTTAGGAATTTTAGCATTGCTGGATACTCCCCGTTTGCAGGACTTAGAGAAATTAGCATTCCCAAAATTCCGATGCTTGCCAACGGCGGTTTCGTAGACCAAGGGCAGCTCTTTATCGCCAACGAGGCCGGACCGGAAATGGTCGGTTCTATCGGCGGCAAGACCGCCGTTGCAAACAACGACCAGATCGTGGATGGTATCACCTACGGCGTTCGGGAAGCTAATGACGATGTTGTCACCGCAATCTACGCTGTTGCTCAGCAGATTATTGCAGAAATGCGGAATCAGGGCAGCGGAAACGGAGGCGGTGGAGGCTATGACTTTGACCGGGCTGTGTATGAGGCGAACCGCAGAAATGCAAGAGTTTACGGCTAAGAAGGAAGGAGATAAAACGGCATGAAGATGATGCTCAAAATAAATGGCGAGGACTTCATGCCGTTTATCGCCAAACAGGGCGTAAAGTGGCAAAGAAATGACATTGATGCGCCCAATTCCGGGCGAACCATGGACGGTATGATGCAGCGTGGCAGAGTAGCCACCAAGATTCGCCTGGACATCACCTGCCGCCCTCTGACGGCAGAGGAAGCCCGTCTGGTGCTGAATACCATCCTCCCTGAGTATGTTTCTGTGGACTACTACGACCCCATGAGCGGAGAACGGTACGGCGTGACCATGTACTCCAACAATAACCCGGCATCGTTCCTGATTGAAAAGCCGGATGATGACTGGTGGAGCGGTATAACCTTCCCGTTGATCGAGAGGTGACGGCGGCTTATGCAAGAAACATCGGCACTCTATAAGAAAATCATTCAGGGTGAGCACTTGTTTGAAACCTCCGTAACCATCGGCGATTCCGGACGGCTGACGGACGAGCGAGGGGATGTTATAACTTTCGGTGGCGATTCTATTCTGGTAGACACCGGCGGCCCGGAATCTGGTTTCCGTGAGGACAGGCTGTTTGAAGTGAACACAAAGGCGCCGTTTTTCAAGGATTCCACTCCTTGTGTCGGAGCGGCGGTATCTGGGACTGCAAATATTAAAATGATTGCGCCGTTCAATATCCCCAAGAAAGCTAGAATCTGTATCTATTCCAGGGCTGTGAACAACACCGATAAATCGGAATGGGTGCAGCAGGGCGTTTACTTCATCGATACGAGAAAGCAAGTCCATGACGAGCGTGGATTTGATGTGCTGTCTCTGGAAGCCTTTGATGCAATGATGCTTTCGGAAGTGACATATCCTAGCGACAATCAGCACAATTACCCGCTTTTGGACAAGGAAATTGTTCAATTTATTGCGGATAAGATGAAAATCAACGCAGACGGTAGCGGCGTTCGTGTAGACCCCAGAACTTGGGAAATTATGACCGCTGGCTATAAGTTCCCACTCCCTGTTGGGTACTCCATGCGAGAAGTCCTGTGCATGATAGCCTCCGCTTACGCCGGGAACTTCATTATCTCCCCTACAGGAGATTTGCGGCTGGTAAGTATGTTTGATATGCCGCCCGAGACCCGGCATCTTATCACCGAGGACGGTTATAAAATCACATTTGGCGGCCTGTACATTCTGGTTTAGGAGGTGGTGCGTACATGGCAGAAAGTTTTAACCTGTTGCGGCGAGTAAAAAGCCTTGATACCGCCCCTGAAACAGACGGATACAGTGGTGTTCTGATTTTCGCAGGACAGAACGAAGAAGGAAACAACATTGAATACTTTGCCGGAGACCGTTCTGGCAAAGTGCTTGAAATCACAAACGAATGGGGTTCACAAGCCCAGGCCGATGCGATTTACCGAAAAATCAGAGGTTTCCGCTATCAGCCCTACAAAGCCGCAGGAACGACCATTGACCCCTCCGTTGAGATTGGCGATGCCGTCACCATTGCGGATACCTACGGAGGTGTATTCCTCCGTGCAACGGATTACCGGGATACCACAAGTGATTTGGAAGCCCCATCCAACGAAGAAATCGAGCATGAGTTCCAAATCCAGTCCCCCACGAACCGTCAATACGAACGTTTCACTCGATCTGTTAGGTCTAGCTTATCTATCACAGCAACAAAAATTGCCGCCGAAGTGGAAGCCAGAGAGGCAGCAGATAAAGCTATTCGGGCAACTCTAAGTGTTCAAGCGGATGCCATTGAAGCCAGAGTTACCAAAGTGGGCGGCAGCAGCAGCTCCTTCGGTTGGAAGCTACTCAACAACAGCTGGACGGTAAGCGGGAACGGGAAAGAAATCTTTACCGTTGACCGTAACGGCGCAAAAGTTGAGGGCGAAATCCGGGCTACATCCGGGAAAATCGGTGGGTTTGACATCCAGAAAAATTATCTGTCCTATAACGGTCAAACTTGGGGTGGTACAAACACCCGGGGTTGCTACATCGGCTCTAGCGGCATCCAGCTCGGCAAAAACTTCAAGGTGGATATGAGCGGCGAACTGACAGCTTCCTCCGGGCGATTTGAAGGAACGGTCTACGCTGGAAGCATTGACTACGGCGGCGACGCTGGGTATTTCAGCGGAAGTGGGTTGTCCGGCGACTCTGTCGGGGCAGGGAAAATCGTAGGGAATAGTCTTAGTACCGGGCAGTTTACAGAAGGCGTGAACGCATCTCTGGGATATGCGGATTATGCCAACGGCGTTTTTAATGGATGGAACACGCCATACGCAATTGGAGCAGAGCATATATACCTGGATGGCAACGCACTTGGCACATCTACAATATCGTACATGGATGGAAACGGTAGCAGCCGTACTTTGAACGTTGTTGTTTGGAGGGAGTAACGTGGAAAAACTCACAACTGCAACAGGAAATGAATTTTCTTGTGATTATTTTAACCCATGCCAACCCACGGGGCAATGCAATCTCCGTGTTTTGAACACGAATATTTCTACAGTGGCGTCGGTATTTTCTAACCCATCCGAAACGGTACAGCTGTGGTGTAGCAACCAATACGCAGCAAACTACACACGGCTTGTAGCAATCGTGCCTGAATCCGATGCAATCCGTGTAGTTCTCGGAAAGGAGTAAAAAATGGACGAAATCATCAATCTGTTATCCCGTATCGGTGCAACCATGGAAACCATTTCTGTAGTCGGTATCGACAATCAGGACAAGTTCGTGGGCTGCGCTACGGCCATTAGAACGGTGATTCGAAAGCTGGAACAGCTACTTGCTGTGGAGAAAAAGGAAGAACCGGAAGGAGTTGACGTAAAGGATGGCTGATAAATCCATAGAGCAGTTAAACGCTGCTGAAAAGGTGTATCTGAGCGACCTGTTTGTGTTGCAGCAGTCCGGCACGGCGAAGAAACTGACTGGGCAAGTCCTGAAAAACTGGCTGTTAGAGCTTGCCCAGGGTCACGGCGGTATCACCAGTATTGCCCTGCAAAGCACCTCCGGGCTGAATAAGACCTACCGCATTACCCTTGCGGATGACACCTATTTTGATATGACAGTTTCTGACGGCAAGGGCATCACCAGCGTTGCCAAGACTGGAACGTCTGGGTTGGTAGACACCTACACCATGAAATTCAATGCCGGTTCGGACTTTGTTTTTACGGTGAAGAACGGCGAAAAGGGTGACAAAGGCGATGCCGACCGGCTTTATTTCAAGTTCGCAAGCCAGAAGCCCACGGACAGCTCTCACAGCATGGGGGACATACCTGACGAATGGCTAGGATTTTACGCCGGGACTACGCCGCCCTCTGGCTGGCAGGACTACACCTGGGTACGCATTAAGGGAGACAAGGGCGATAAGGGTGATGCCGCAAAGCTGACAAGCCACAGCACCACTTATATGGTATCCGATTCCGGTACTATCGTTCCTTCTGGCTCCTGGATGACAGATGTGCCCAACGTTCCGCAGGGCAAGTACCTGTGGACGAAAACCGTGCTTACCTTCAACACCGGAAACCCGGTGACGAGCTACTCCGTTTCCCGGTTTGGTCTTGACGGCACCGGCGCAGTGAACTCTGTGAATGGCAAAGACCCAGACTCTAACGGTAACGTTAGTATTCAGGCTAAGGACATCGCCACTGGTGATGGGCAGAGTGTCCAGGCGGTGTTTGATAAGACTATAAAAACTGTGAACGGCCAGGAGCCGGATGGTACTGGGGCTGTAACGATTCAAGCCAGAGATATCAATGCTCAATCCGGTAAAACGGTAGAGCAGGAGTTGTCCGAGAAACAGGCGAAAATCAAGGTTTCCGGACTTCTGAAAGGGAATGGTTCCGGCGGCGTGTCGGCGGCGATAGCTGGTACGGACTATCAGAGCCCTGTGAAGTCTGCGACGGTGACACTGTCCGCAAATGCCTGGAGTGGAAATTCGCAGACTATAAACGTTCCCAATGTGACTGTCAATAGCCTTGTGACCGTTGCGCCTGTTCCGACTGCGCAAAATCGAACCGCATACCTGGAAGCGGGTGTATATTGCAGTACCCAGGGAGCTGGTACGTTGACCTTCATCTGTGAGGATGCACCCAGTGTCAATCTGAATGTCAATATTCAGATCATCAACCTGTAGGAGGTGTGCGAATTATGATATTCAATGTAACAGGCGGTGGCGGCGGCGGGCTAAACCTGAAAGTTGTAGGCGGCGCCACACAGCCCACGGCCCCACGGGCGAACACCATATGGATAAACACCACTACAGCCATTACCGGCTACGCACTCAGCCCAACACAGCCAGAAACCGGCACAGAGGGTCTGGTGTGGCTCAAAACGGCGGATACCGGCGTTGAAATCAACGTGGGGCGAAAAAATGCGGTGCTGCTGCATTTGGCAGGTGGGATGCTGTATACAGGCGGGAAATGGGCTAGTGTTGATGCCTGGGCATATGTAAACAACGCATGGAAACAATTCTCTATCGCTTTTGACGGTAGACTATACGATAACGGAGATCAATGCACTGATGTAACCGGTGGATGGGGTATAGCAGATTACAAATACGTTAATAGTGCTGGTAAAGAGTCTGATCCTGGCGCTGGAACGTTAGAATCAGATCGTATGTACCTAGCATCTACCAGCACCAAGATGACAATGCTAGGGACAGCAAAACCAATAGATCTTGACGGGCTAAAAACTCTTACTGTGGATTGGCAGGTGCTGAAGTGCTACGATGGTGCGACGAATGCACTTATGTTGGATATTCAGCGTGAAAAAAAAGCAGGAACATCAATCGCAATCGCAACACTTGGCTCAGGAAAAGCAGCAAAACGTTTAACAAGTACATTAGATATTTCTAGCTTATCTGGTAAGGCATATGTGGTTGTTAGAGTAACCGTTAACGCTGCTGGTTCCTCCGGCAATATCTACTCTATAAAGGCAAGTTAGGAGGTGCGCATATGACAATCTACATCGACACCGATTACAAATGCCATACCGCCCCTGTGGACGGCCTGACCGCCGTTGAGACCACCGCATTTGACGGAAAGTGCGCCACCTATATCGAGGGCTACCGGTTTGTGCCAGATGGTGCGTCCTGGACACGCTCTGACGGCGAAGTTTTTACCGGTGAGATGGTTGCCCCCTGGAAGCCCTGGGACGAGCTGGATGCTGCTCAGCGGAAGTATGAGCGAGAGCAGTATGAAACACTATCCGCACAGAACGCTGAGTATGAAGCTGCCCTGTCAGAGATCGAAACTGCGTTGGGGGTGACGTGATGACCATTGAGGAACGGAAACAGAGGATCCTTGCGAAAATCGCAGAGATGAAAGCCGAGGGCGCAGATATGCAAAATGCGCTGAACATCTTGGAGGTGGAACCGGATGCAGAAGTGGAGTAATGGAGCAAAAAAGCGGCTGCTGGAAATCCGTGCCGCCGAGGATGGGGAGCAGGATATGCGAACCATTGCGGCGAGCATTGCCAAGCTCCCACCCGGCCAGCTGAAAAAAGTCCTCACAGCGGATATCATTGCCATTTTGGCGAAGTATGGGGTGGTGATTGGATGACAACCGCAAATCGTGTTGTCCCTGACCGGTATGGCGTAATCAATATCGGAAAATTGAAAGAAAACCTAGTGACCGAGGTGAGTCTTCCCGCTCCGGGGTTTTCTGGCGGTAGTTACGCCGTGCTGCTGAAGCGGCCTAAGGAGGAGCAACCATACCCCGTATCCGCACGGCACGACGGCAACAGCCTGGTGTGGACGGTGCAAACCGCTGATACGGCCATTGCCGGAATGGGCAAACTGGAATGCCGGTGGTATGGCGACAACGGCGAGGTAGCAAAGAGCGAAACCTACATGGTGCGCATTAAAGACGGCCTATCGGACCCCACCGAGGCCCCGGAGGCTTGGGCGGGATTTATGCAGCAGGTGAGCCAGGACGCTGGCCGGGCGGAAAGCGCCGCTGATAATGCCGCCAAGACGCTGAAAAAGTTGGAGGACGGAATCGCTTCCGGGGATTTCCGGGGGGAAAAAGGCGAAAAGGGCGAAAAGGGAGACACCGGCCCCCAAGGGCCGCAGGGTGAACATGGCCCCGCCGGGGACACTACCGCCGCCGCCGCTGCGGCAGAAGCAGCAAAGCAAGCCGCCCAGGAAGCCCAGAAAGCGGCTGAAGCGTCCGCCGGTTCTGCGGCGCAGGCGGCGGAATCTGTCGGCGGGCTGGCGGATGATCTGGAGGCCACCCAGAAAGATATTGCCAAAATGAAACGGGCTATCCAATTCCAAGCGCAACTCAATCAGGGCCAGACCTGGGACTTTGAGGAGGACACCCAGATAGCATATCAGCGGATCGTGCCCAGCGGTGCCAAGGCCGGGGCGGTGATGGAGTGGGGCGGGGAGACTGTGGCGTGGAATCAGCTGTGTGATGCCCTCCCAAATCCTGGCACATATAAAGGCGTTAAGGTCTCCGTGTCCAATGGGAAAGTGTCTCTGTCCGGAACGGCCACCGATGCTGTTCTGGTTGGAGTCGGCTACGCCGCTGTGACGGTTCCCGGCCACAAGTATATGGCAACCGGTCTACAAGACGGCTCCAAAAGCACATTTTATGTCCAGGGTGTAAATGAAAATAACGGCTATTATAATATTTTGGACTCCACAGCAATTTTTGCGGCCACCGGAGCGAAGTACAGGTACAACATCATAGCTGTTGCCGGTACTGTTTTTGCCCACACATTCCAGCCGATGGTTGTCGATCTCACTCTTATGTTTGGCCCCGGCAACGAGCCAACGGACACCTCCGACCCACGCATTGCCCAGATCGAGGCGTATGCAGCGGCACACCCGGAGTACCACGCCGGGGAGCTGCTGAGTGCGCTGGTGGATGAGGTGCGGATTGCCGGGAAGAACGTAGCCCAACCTATATCAGCTTTTTCCAAATCTGGCGTTACAATGAGCGTCGATAAGGATGGCGTCTACCACTTTTCCGGAACTGCAACAGCAGTAGTCGGCGCCACAAGCCACAAATTTACGCTCCCTGCTGGAACGTACACTGTTAGCGTTGAGGCAGCGCTTCCAGCTAACGTGTATGTATCAATATCATCGATCACAGCGCTGATGGTGGGACAGAATACGGTGAAAACGGGGAATTTTGAAGGAGGCACTGCGTACATATACCTTTATGTTGGCAAAGGTGTAGTTATGGATAATGTCTCCATCGCATTCCAGGCCGAACGTGGACCCACCCACACGGCCTATGTACCTTACCAACAGCCAAGCACCCACCCCATCCCCGCTACCGTCCGCAACCTTCCCGGCTACGGCTTGAGCGCGGGGAACGTGGAAAACACGGTTGAGCGAACCGATAACGGCTGGCAGTATGTGCAGCGGGTAGGGAGTGTGGATTTGGGGACGCTAAGATGGTCCACCCAAAAAACAAGCATCGATGCATATCGCTATCAAATTACGTTACCGCTGATGCTGAGCGACACCAAAAACATTGTTACGGCTGCATACTCTTATGTCGGGGGTGGCACGTGGACGAACGAAATAGGCATCGGTACCTACCGTAACATTATCCAGATTTTCGATTCCGCCTACTCCGACGGCACAGCCGAAACCACTGCTGCCTTTGTGCAGCACGTCACCGGAGTCCCCCTCTACTACGAGCTGGCCACCCCCATCACCACCGACATCACCGCCCTAATGGGTGACGCTCTGGCCCCCTTTGCGGTGGAGGCTGGCGGCTCCATCACCATGCACCACCCAAAGGCGGATGAGGGCTTTGCCATCGATGTGCCCGCAAAAATCCAGTATATCACCAAACTCTCGGAGGTGAGCGCCAATGGATAACACCAAAACCGCCCTCCTGGACCTGGTTGGGGCCAAGGAGGAGGAGACCCAGCCCAGCCCCACCACCACGGAGGAACGGCTTGACGACCTGGAAACCACAACGGATGATATCATCCTGATGATGGCGGACTTGATTGGAGGTGATGAAAAATGAAAACCCTGAACGCTTTGAAGCTGCGCATCATGGTGCGGGCCTTTGAAGTGCGCATCAAGCACGGAGAAAACTTCGCGGAAATTGCCGAGGACTACCCCCGGCTGACCGTGGACGACCTGGAGGCCATCCAGGCGGCGCTGAATCTGGAGTGAGGTGAGGAAAGATGAACACACGGCAAATCCAGGACTCCCTGGACCTGCTGGGCTACGGCCCAATCTCCAACGACGGCGCTCTTGGCCCAGCCACCAAGGAGGCCGTGAAGAAATTCCAGCGGCAGGAAGGGCTAGCTGACGACGGCATCCCCGGCCCTCTTACCGAGGCCAAGCTGCTGGACGCTGTGGCCGCCGGGCGGGTGTATAAGCCCCAGGAGACTGCCAGCAAGCCCCCCGGCAAGACCGGCACCTTTTGGGACGAGATCGAGTTTTTTACACGGGAGGAATTCCGGTGCAAGT
>ERZ1034917.92-NODE-92-length-86035-cov-20.640626_pt1 | contig 86035 bp, 84 predicted proteins | sample MGYA00520605_ERZ1034917 | MGnify/ENA primary metagenome ERZ1034917 (study PRJEB33766, sample SAMN09781784) | gut metagenome | biome: gut microbiome | host: Homo sapiens | place: Madagascar | study: EMG produced TPA metagenomics assembly of the PRJNA485056 data set... | reverse complement strand
ATCGCTCCACTAGCACCTCAAGCTAGCGCGTCTGCCATTCCGCCACCCGAGCAACGCCCGGTTGATATCTGGTGTGTTGCATAATGTACAACGGTTTCCGAAAATTGCAAATCGTTTTTCTAACAAAATCGCATATTTTTTCGCATGCCGCCCAGCTTCCGCGGATTTACGCGCGGGAACAAGCGAAAAACGAGGCGGGACCGCCCTCCCCTCGCACGGCAATCAATGCGCCTCGAAATGTTCTTTTGCAAACGCAAGGAGCGCATCGCGTGCAGACAGACGCCCCTCCAGGAATTCATCCCGCAGGGTGTCGAGCATGCGCCCAAGCGCGGGTCCGGGCGTGCAGCCGATGGCAATCAGGTCTCTGCCGTTCACAGGAAGCGGCGGCACGGCGGGGGCGCCGTCCAGCGCACGCCAGCGGTCAAGCATCAGGAGCCAGCCCTCCATTTTGCCGTGACACGAGGCGCAATCGACGCGGTTCAACTCCATGTCCGTCGGAAACGTCGGAGCGGCAATCATCTTCAGCCAGGTCGAACGCTTCATCCGGTCGACGCTCGCGAATTTCATGTGGTTCGCAACCGCGGCCGAGACGTTTTTCACAAGCGAAGCGGGACAGCGCAGACGGGTCAGAACCGATTCCGCCATCCGGCTGCCGACGGCTTCGTGTCCGTAAAAATGAATCACGCCGTCCTCATGAATGTGAAAAGTCGCGGGCTTGCCGACGTCATGCAGAAGAACGCTCCACGCAAGCTCGCGCGTCGGGTGGCACATGCGTTCCAGCATGATCATGGTATGTGCAAAGACATCGCCCTCCGGGTGAAACGCGGGAGGCTGTTCAACACCGTGCAGGGCATCGATTTCCGGCAGAATGATGCGCAAGATTCCGAGCTCGCGCATCAATTCGAACGCACGGGAGGGATGCGGGCCGAGCAGCATTTTCTCCACCTCGTCGCGCACCCGTTCGGCGGAAAGGACGGAAAGTTTTTCCGCGTGACGCCGGGCGGCGTCGCGCGTGGCGGAATCAAGTTCAAAACCGAGCCGGACGGTGAAACGGACCGCCCGCAGAATCCTGAGATAATCTTCCGAAAAGCGACGGTCCGGATCTCCTATGGTGCGCAGGATTCCGCGATGCAGATCAGCAATTCCGCCGACATGGTCGAACACCTCGCCGGACGCGGGATCGCAGAGGAGTCCATTCACCGTAAAATCGCGGCGGACGACATCCAGAACTTCGTTGTCCGTGTAATGCACGGCTTCGGGACGACGGCCGTCCATGTAGTCGCGTTCCTCGCGCAGAGTCGCAATTTCAAAACAGCGGCCGTTCTGAACGACGGTGACGACGCCGAACGAGGCGCCTACGGCATACGTTTTTTCAAAAATCCGCTGTATCTCCTCCGGGGTCGCGGAAGTCGCGATATCGACATCGTGCGGGGAAGCGCCGAGCAGCATGTCGCGCACACAGCCGCCGATGAGAAACGCTTTTTTACCATGACGTTTGAGTTCAGCGACAATTTCCGCAGCCTCCGAAAAAAGCGGGGTCGACGGCAGTTCTGTTTTCATAAAATTCTCCTTGGGATCACCAAAATTCATAAAAAAAATAACGCGTCTCCCGCGAATGTCAAGCGTGAGACGCGAAAAAGATGGTCTGCAAACCGGTTATTTGTGGTGAACGACTTCGCGGATAACCGAGCGGGTCTTCTCCATGCCGTGCTCCTGCAGGAAGGCGTCGATCACCGGAACCAGACGGACCACCTGAGTCAGCCCGGCAAGGAAGAGCACGCCCGCGGCGACGAAGTAGGCGCGGTACATCGGGAGCCCGGAACCGAGGAAACGTTCCGCGAGCTTCAGGAGGCCGCCGGCGACGAACATGCCGGTCACGCCCGCGGCGGCGCCGGTTACGACGCTGATGAACATCGAACTTGCGACCTGCCGCTCCTTAGGCACCGCCATCAGGAAGTAGTGCACCATTGCATTCTGCGCGGAAACCATCATTGCGCCGATCAGGATGAACGGGAGGGCAAAGAGTCCCCACATCCAGACCGAAGACACTGCGGCGGGCGCGAACAGCCAGAAGAGACAGATCGGAAAGATCAGCATGTACGAGTAGATTGCGACCTTTCGGGGGCCGATCTTCTCGGTGATTTTTCCGCTGATCTGCGTTGCCGCTATCGAGGAGGCGAACTGGACGATGGAGAAGAGTATCGCCTGCGTGTCGCTGACGCCGTAGCCGCGTTTCATCGTGAGAATCGCAATCGGCGCCATCATGATGATCGCGAGGTTGACCATGAATCCGGCGCAGATCTGGCGGCGGAGAGTTGAATCGAAAAACGCCGTTTTGAGCTGGGGGAAAAGCGGTGCCTGCGCGGAACGGCGAATCGCGGAAGTTTCATCGATCTTACGCACAAAAGTCGACGCCGTAACGCCGCAGCACGCGCCGGCAACGATGATGCCGACCAGCACCCAGAGGCTGTCGTAATGACCGAGAATCAGGCTGATTGTCACCATCGCGACGAGTCCGGAGACATAGAAAAGTCCGGTTGATCGGGCGATCAGACGGGCGCGGTCCATATTGTTCGTGATGTCGCCGATCAGCGGCTGGGACATGACCACTCCGGCGGCGCGGAACCCGTAAAACAGAAAACTGCCGAGCAGAAGCAATCCCCACGCGAGGCACTGGCTCAGCGGCAGAATCAGCGCGCTCACGGCGACGAGCAGAGCGGCGACGTTGCGGCAGACCCAGAAATCCGCCTGACTTCGCGCCGCGCCGACCTGCGCCGTACGCACCACGCCCAGCGGCAGAAGCAGGAAGCCGAGAAAAAGCATCGAGCCGATCACGGCGACAATCACATTCGGGGCATGGAGCTTCACGGCAAACAGAATGATGACCGTCTCCCCGAGACACATGTAGGAGGCTCCGTTGACGATGTTGAAGAGATTGTAGTTGAGCTGAGAAACCCGTCGCTGCTCATCCGTCAGCGGTCTGTCGTATATCATTTCGCATTTCCTTATTCTGATTGAAGCGATAATATACCACCGAACAGACGAAGTTTCAATCCATGCCGTTTTTTTCCCGTTTTTTATCTTTCCCGGATTGGCATAATCACAAAAGTGTGATATAATTACTCCGGTAAACAGCAGGTAACATATGAAAGACAAGGTATCTCAGGGTTGCGACTACATTCTCGACCGTCTGGAGTCGGGGGAATACAAAACAGGCGAAACGATCCCGGCGGCACGGAAAATCGCACAGGAAGTCGATGCTTCGTTCGCGATGATTCAACACGCCGTTGCGACGCTCGTCCAGGCAGGAATTCTGCGCTCGCTCAGCCGGCAGGGCAGCATCGTCCGGGAGGGATGGCAAAAATGTCTGCTTCCCTCAAATCTCGTTCTGTTTGAACCGGACCGTCCCTGGGTTCCCGGATTCGCGGAACTGCTGAAACAGGAACTTCCGGAGCTCCGTCTTTCACCCGGATTCACTCGCGGAATGTTTGAACTGCGAACCACTCTGCACGTGCAGCAGTACCGCAATGAATATCTGGATCTTGCGCCGTATTTCCGCGAAATCCACGGAGACGGCGGGGAGTTCTTCCAGACGCCGTTCCGCGGATTCCGCAATGCGGACGGCTCCATCTACGGAATTCCGTTCATCTTCTCGCCGCGCGTGATGTTCTGCAACCCGGAGATGCTCGCAAAGGCCGGTGTTCCCCTGCCCTCGCCGGACTGGACGTTTGACGATTTTCTCGCAATCATCCGAAAACTCAAATCCGTTTATCCGGCGGAGAACATTCTCAACTATTCCTACGCGGTCTACTTCTGGAGCAGCTTCATTTTCCGCTGCGGCGGAAGACTCATCGACCCCGCGGCGGAAGATCCGGTTCAGCTGGATTCTCCCGCGACCATGCGCGGCGTCGAAACAATCCGCCGCCTCAAGCGGACTCTCGGTCCGAACATACGGCACGACAACTACATGAATTTCGTGAAAGGGAAACTTGCGTTCGCGCTCTCCGAACGGGAGATGCTCTGTCAGCTCAAACACAGAGGAAACCGGAACTGGCAGGTTCTCCCCCTTCCGCACATCCCCGGCGGAACCGCCGCCATGGCGCAGGCGACCGACCTGCTCTGCGTGCGCAAGGAGTGCGTCAACAGCGACCTCATCCTCGAATTCCTGCGCTTCATGCTCTCCGAAAAAGTGCAGGACTACATCGCGGAAGAGAAATACGGAATCCCGATCCGCAAGACCTCCGCGCAGAAATCCATCGACCTTTCCGACCCGCGCGACCGTCTGTTTCTCACCGAAATGGACGCGATGACGGCGGAATACGAACTCGGTTTCCCGGAGCTGACCACGCTTGTTCAAACCGGAGTCGGATACATCATCGAAAACGACAGTCTTTCGCTCTCCCAGGCGCTCCCGGAACTTGCCAACGCCATCCGTCTGTTCCTGAACATCCGCAAGAACGCCCCTGAATAAACATCCGCTCCCATGGAAACCTTTATTTTTCCGGATTTTTTTCTTTTGCCCTCTTGACATAATCAGTGTTTTGTGCTATAATTATATGCGGACGGATTCAAAGATTGTTCAACCAACGAAGAAAGGCTGCCAGACGATGAAACCACGCACACCACACAATCCTTTAATGCATGAGTCAAAGCAATTCACCCTCATAGAACTCCTCGTAGTAATTGCAATCATCGCAATCCTCGCCGGCATGCTGCTGCCGGCGCTGAATGCGGCAAGGGAAACAGCAAGAAAAATCAGCTGTGTCAACAACCTGAAATCATTCAATACCGCAATCGGACTGTATACATCCGACAACGACGACATGCTTGTTCCGGACTCGGCGAGCGACAAGCAGATCTGGAGCGCATACCTTTACCGCTATCTTGGAAACGGAAAACAGTATACTCTGAGCGAAACCATCGACAGCAGCACCGGATTCTACAAAAACGGCGTATACAGAAGCAAACCGAGCGGAATCTTTTATTGTTCATCCGCAACAACGGACAATCCGCAGCACACAAAAAATCCGACTGGAATTCTTGGATACTTTCCAACCTACGCGGCGGCAAACATAGCGCTGGACAATGAAGCCAAACTCGGAGAAGAACGTTTCAAACGGGTTTACATCAAACAGATGTTCACCGCCAACTCCCGCATCATCATCCCGCGGGCAAACCAGATTTACGCCGATACTATCCTGTTCACCGAAACGAACTTCACCGGCGGCAACGACGCCTATTGCAAAACAGGCACTTACAACCCGTCCGCAACCGCTTTCTGGCCCGGAACGGCAGGAAAGAAAACTCCGGCCTGGAACCATCATCAGGGGCAGGCAAACTTTCTCTATCTCAACGGCTCCGTCAGAACCGTCCGTTTTTCCTCCGGCAACTTTGACACAACCAACTTCAGATTCAAATAATGAAAAAACTTTCAGCTCTCACGCTTTTCTGCACAGCGCTCTTCTGTGCAGCCGATTACCCTGCAGCCGTTCCCGGTTTCAACAGCGCCTCCATCTACACTTCCGCTGGAGCGGACGGAACCGTGCTGCAATACCGCAAAACCAAAACCGGGGAATGGCTTCCCGCATTGAACATGGTTCTCTCTCCCGACGGGAAAGAGCTCCGCGGCTCTCTTTTCAAACTTCAGGAGAACACCGCGTATGAATACCGGATTCTCCATTCAGGGAAAACGGAAACCGGAAGCTTCACGACACAAGCTTCAGAGATCCCCGTTGCGCGGACAATCATCCTGAACAATGAAAACTTCAAAGGCTATCTCAAGCTCACCGAATCGGGAACCGCGGACGGATACATCCGTTACACAACCGCTCCCGGCACCGTGCTGCAGGCGGATTTCAAACACAAGGAGGCGATCCTTGCAGAAAACATCAAATACGTAATTCTCGACGGACTGACAATACGCGGAGGGGGGCATCATATTCTTCATCTGAAGAACTGCGAAAACTTCCGGGTCGTCAACTGCGACCTCGGCAATTACGGAACCCCGCGCGAAGCATTGGATCTTTCCCCCAGCAAAGACAAGGAAGAGGGAAGCAGGAAGCTGAAGCACATCAACGGAAAATACATCAACAACCAGTCGCCGATTGAAATCCGCGGAGGCAGAAACATTCTGATCGAACGGAACTTCCTGCATGATCCGCGCTGTCATGCAACCCCCTGGTTCTATACTCATCCGTGGGGACCGAGCGGGATTCATTACAGCAAGGCGACCGGACTGACGATCCGCTGGAACGACATCATCGGTTCGGATCATCACCGCTGGAACGACATCATCGAAAGTCTCGGAAACGGGCATCTCGACGGAGGCCCCCGCGCGGATGCGGAAATTTACGGAAATTATCTGGCGTTCGGAAATGACGACGCCATCGAGCTGGACGGCGGACAGAAGAACATCCGCTTCTTCGGCAACCTCATGGAAGGGACCTTCTGCGGAGTCAGCACAGCCCCCTGCATGGAGGGTCCCTCCTATATCGTCAACAATCTGTTCATCCGCCCGGGAGACGAGTTCGGAAACACCAATGCGGCAATCAAAAACGGAGGATTCACCTACTATCCCGGCCGGATTCATGTTTTCCGCAACACGCTCTGCGGTCCGGCGGCAGCGCTGTCGTCATACTTCAACAGTGAAAAAGTAACTCCGGAACAGGCGGAAAAGCTCAAATCCGTTGTCAAAAACAACCTTTTCATCGATTGCCGCCCGATCCACAGAGGCTTCTGGAAACTCCGCAACGAACTTGATTACAATCTGTACAGCGGGACGGGAAAACATCTGCGGCTTTATCCTCGCGGACAAGGTCCGCACGACCGGGAAGGAGAGTTTGCCGTAAACGGGAAAATGGAGCTTGCCGCGCCTCAAACCGGCGCGGATCTCCCGAACATCGGATCGCAAATCGGTATTTCCGGAGACCTCCCGGAGCGTCCGCTCGCCCTGAGCGTCTCCGCAATGAGCGTGAATCTTTCTTCAAAAGAACTTTCCCAATCCATTGCCGTGAAGTCAAACGGATACGCAGGAAAACTCCGCATGGTTCAGCCGGAATTCTCTCCGTTCTTCCGGGTTGAACCGGAAGAATGCGTCATCAAAGCCGGCGAAAGCATCAAACTGACGGTCTCGGCACGTCCGGAAGCTGCGCCGGAAGCCCGTCTCAACTGCGGAGCGTTCCTCATCCGCACGCCGGCTGGACTCTCCCGTCCGGTTTCGGTCTATTTTGACAACCGCGACGATCTTGCGAAAGTTGCGGAGATGCGCAAACAGACGGTCTACGGAGAAGTCATTCCGCACGACAAACGCAATTTCACCTTGAAGTTCACCGGCGTTCCGGAAGGAAGCTATTATCTTGCGATCCGCATGAATCCGCTCCGCTATCAGGTGATTCTAAAAGTTCCGGGCGAAAAAGATCTCACGATTCCTCTGAAAAAAGGCGTCTGGAACCAACGGCGCGGCTGGGCGGTTGTTCCCTGGATTCAGGATTTGTCGCGCACCGTCAACACCCCGCGCAAAATTTCCGGAAATTTTTCTCTGAAAATAGAATCGCCCGGACCGCATGATCTCGCTCTCGTCGGCTGTGCGCTGATAAAGACCCCGGAAGAGATTCTCTCCGCAGCCGGAACAGTTCTTCCGCACGAAGAGAAAACCGGAGTTTCCGAACCCGTTCCCAAAAAGCAAAAATAAAACAGAAGGAAGAGATTTTTATGAACAGCAAATCCCTCCCCGCGGCAGTTCTGCTCAGCTGCGGCGTCGGAACACTGCCGGCGGTGTTCGCCGATGCGGCGGAAGCGGCTCCGCAGCAGAATCAGCAGATCACGCGCCGGATCAAAGTCTCCGCCAATACGGCAAATCTTGAAGAATACCGCAAACTTGCGGAATTTGCAAAAGATCTGGGAGCGACGCATCTCGGAGCCGATCAGATCGAACCGAGCATGTGGCAGTGGAACGCCGACCGCAGAGACCCGTACCCGAACTGGAGCCTGCAGCGTCCGACTCTTTTCAAATACATCGTTCCCAAAGAGCTGGAAAAGTATCTGCCCGCCGACTACGCGAAACGCAACCTGGACACTCTCGCCGCGCGGGTGAAAATCCTGAAGGAATTCGGTCTCAAGGCGACCTTCAACGGAATGGAGCCCGCCTATCTGCCGGAACAGGCGTATCGCGAACATCCGGAGTGGCGCGGCCCCCGCTGCGACCAGACCCGCCGCTCCCGCAAAGCATACTACGCGCCATGTCTCGACAATCCGGAAATGCGCCGGATTTACGTCGACGCCGTTGCCGAGCTTTGCAAAACCGCGCCCTTCGAAACCTTCGAGCTGATGACCAACGACTCCGGCGGAGGGCTCTGCTGGTATCCCAGACTCTACCCCGGACAGAACGGTCCGGCGGCCTGTTATGCCGTTCCGCTGGCGGACCGCATCGTAAACTTTCTCTCAATCTTTCAGGAGGGAGCGGCAAAAGCGGGCATTCCGGATGCGGAAGTCAATCTCTCCAGATACTTCACTCCCGCCGACATCGAAAACGCCCTCCCAAAGCTGAAAAAAAACCAGGCGATCGCCGGACGCACAACGCAGGGGAAAAGCTTCAGCACAACCATCGGCTACATGAGCGGACACAACGAGCACACCTACCCCGTAGCCGGACTCTCACGGATCGTCAAAATCGCGTCTCAGCTTCAGACTGCGCAGCGCAATCCCAGGACAAACATCAACATCGCCCTGCGCAGCGTCAATGATTTCGACGCCATCCGCTTTCTGCGCAAATACTTCGGAACGACGATTCCGCAGGGGCTTCTCGGACGCTATCAGGTCCTGACCGACTTTGCCGCAGATTTCGTCGGCAAAGAACATGCGGACCGCCTTGTTCAGGCATGGAACAACATCGAACAGGCTTACACGCTTCTTGAACATCTGAACACCGGCGGACACATCTTCACGCTCGGAACCGTGCATCAACGCTGGCTGACACGTCCCCTCGTCGCCTTTCCGGGAGAGCTCAAGCCGGAAGAAAAAGATTACTACCGCGCCTTCCAGTTCCAGGCGCAAAGCGAAGCGGAAGCCGATGACCTTCTCGATCTTCAGGGCTACCGCTGGCTCGCCGGATACGGCGCGCTCTTCGCGTACAGAAACACGTTCTGGGGAGCATTTGCGCCGCAGGTCCGCGAAGCCGCCGCAATCTTCAAAGACCTCGTGCCGCACGCGAAGGACGGAGAGATTGCGCACTATCTGGAAATGCAGTCGAAAAAGGCGGAAATGTACCTCTGCATCGCCCTGAACGCCCTCCATGTAATCAGCTATCAGGAAATCCTCGACCGCACCGATTACACGCAGAAACCCGTCGACACGACCCTCGAAGCGTTTGAACAGGGCGACATCCGGCTTTACAAACTCGAAAGAATCATGCGGGATGAAATCAACAACACGGTAAAGATCATCCGCCTCATTGAATCGACGCCGGAGCCTCTGCTTCAGCATGCGCCGGGCGACGACATGGAATCCGTGACGATTCTCGGAACCCGCGAAAAACTGCTGAAGGATCTTTACCGCAAAATCGAGGTGATGGAGAACCACCGCAACGATCCGGCACGCCTTTACAAAAATTACAACCGCTGATCCCCTCCTCTCTCCGCCAAAGCGCGGAGAGGGAATTTCTCAACTCGCCGCAACCCTTTCCCCTCCGCGGAAGCGCCTCCGCGACCGCTTCTTCGCCTCCTTCCGCGCAAATTCCGTGCGGACGCGTCCGCTGGAGGACAACATCAACGGCGATAATTCCCTCGGGCGCTACTTCTCCGACGGGGCGTGCCTGATCTACCGCACAGGCGACGAATACGACGGCGTCACGCTCTGCTGGGACTGGACGAGGCTGCCGGGAACCACGCTTCCCGCAACTCCGGTGCTGGATGAAAAAACCTGTGCGGAACGGGAAATCAGAATTTCGGGCGGACTCCCCGCGTTCACTTCATTCGGGCTCCCCGCACGCAGGCTTGGAACAACGGAGTTCGTCGGCGGAGTCTCCGACGGAAACCTCGCGGCAGCTGTCAGCACGCAGGACATCGACGGCGTGAAAGCGAAAAAAGCCGTTTTCTTCGATGCGGACGCAGTCATCGAGCTCGGCACGGAAATAGAAAGTGTTTCGCCGTATGAGGTTGCGACAACAGTCAACGTCTGCCGCGCCCGAGGCCCTGTCCGCACGGCAGAGAATCTGGTGTGGCATGACGGCATCGCGTATCTGGGAGCGAATCTGCATGCCCGTCAGGCTCGGTTTGCCGGAGATCCCCGCACGATGGTTCGAGCGGCGAAACCGCAGAAAGTGGAAATGGAGCTGTTTGAACTCACCGTTCCGCACGGCAAAGGAATAAAGAACGGCGAATATGCCGTCATGATCGTGCCGGGGACCGATTTCGAGTCAGCAAAAAAACTCCGGAACGACCGGATTCTGGCAAACTCCGGCGATGTCCAGGCGGTACGCTTTGCGGACGGGACAATCGGCGCCGTTTTTCACAAGCCCGGACGGCTCGGCGGCTTCGTCACGGATTCCCCCGGCATCTTCCTGATTCGCAAAGACGCGGTCCATGCCGCCGATCCGACGCAGAAACTCAAGCAGATGACACTGAACGGAAAAACAGTAAATCTGCCGCAGGGAACCGGTACGCTGGCCGGAAGCACGGTGCGAGTTGAAATGCACTGACACATCAACCGGCGGCAGACGAACCGGCGAGACGCCCGCTTGAAAGCGCCCACTGAATATTGTAACCACCGCAGGGCCCCGTCAAATCCATGATTTCCCCTGCGAAATACAGTCTGTGCACAAGGCGGCTCTCCAGGGTTGCAGGCGAGATCTCCTTCAGACGGATTCCGCCTTTCATCGCCATTGCACGCTCAATCGGTCCGGAACCGTAAGCCGTCAGCGAAACTCCTCCGAGAACCGACGCCAAACGGTCGCGCACCGCAGAGGGGAGTTCGCAAAGTTTCTCATCGCCGCAGTTCGCGAGCGCGCAAAAGGCGTCCGCAAGAGCGCGGGGAAACGACCAGCCGAGACCCGTGCGGAGCTGACGGCGTCCCTCCTTCACGCGCCAGCCGTCGATGACGGAACGCCACGCGGCGGCGTCCTTTGCGGCGTCCGGACGGAAAACCAGTTCCGTGTCGCCCCCATTGCGGACGCAGGTTTCGGCGAGGTCTCCCGCAAGATCGATCGCGCACGGACCCGAGAGCCCGTCATGCGTAAACAAGAGTTCGCCGCGGTTGCGGAAACGAAAACGTCCACGGGAAAAAGTCAGTTCGGAGTCGGGAAGAGCGATTCCGGTCAGCTCGCGCACCCAGCGTTCACGGATCAGAAGCGGCGCCATTGCGGGAAGGAGCGGAGCGAGCGTATGTCCCAGCGCGGCGGCGAGGTTCAGCCCGTGACGGCCTCCCCCGAGCGTCGGCCACGCGGTTCCGCCGCCGGCAAGGACAACGGCTCGGCACGGAATGATTTCGCCGTCCGCAGTTTCCACGCCCGAAACGGAATCGCACTCCGTCAGAATCCGGTCGATACGGCATTCGTTCCGCATGGTTCCGCCGAGCGCGAGGAAAGCGGAGGAGAAGGCGTTCAGAACATCGCGGGCGCGTTCCGATTTCGGAAAATAATGGAATGAATCCACACATTTCAGCGGAACGTTCCGGGACTTCAGAAATCCAAAAAGCCAGTCATGGTAGGCGTTGTCCAGAGCGGGTTTCATGAACCGCCCTTCCCTGCCGAATGCAGACATGAATGCGGATTCGTCCAGAACGTTGCTGACGTTGCATTTGGAGCCGCCGCTCGCAAGCAGTTTGAGTCCGAAGGTGCGCAGACGCTCGCAGAGCAGAACGCGCGCGCCCTTTTCAGCCGCGGCGAGCGCGGCGGAGAGCCCTGCCGGTCCCGAACCGACGACGATCGTGTCAAAGCCGGTCATTTACGGTATTTCAGAACCTGGGGATCAACCATGCCGAGGTCGGCAAAGGCTTTTTCGCGCAGTGCGCAGCTGTCGCACTTCAGACACGGCGAACCGTCGGGGTTCGGGTTGTAGCAGCTGTGCGTCATGGAGTAATCCACGCCAAGCTCAAGCCCGCGCCTGATGATCTCCGTTTTTCTGAGATGCTGGAGCGGGGCGTTGATGCGGAAAGCCCAGCCTTCATCCGACGCTTTCGTGCCGAGGGATGCGGTCAGTTCAAAGGATTTGACGAAAACCGGGCGGCAGTCGGGATAGCCGGAGTAATCGAGGCTGTTGACGCCGATGAAGATATCCTTCGCGCCGATCACTTCCGCAAGCGCGGTTGCGAACGAGAGAAAAATGGTGTTGCGCGCGGGAACGTAGGTGGCGGGAATGCCGCCGCCGCCCGCATCCGGAACGTCGATATCATCGGAAGTCAGCGCGGAACCGCCCCATTCGCGCAGATCGAAGGAGATCAGATGATACTTGACCACTCCGGCGGCCTCCGCGAGACGGCGCGCGCAATCGAGTTCCACTTTGTGACGCTGACCGTAAGAGAATGTAAGAGTATGGATTGCAAAGCCTTCCGACTTGGCAATCGCGAGACAGGTAGCGGAGTCAAGTCCGCCGCTCAAGAGAACGACAGCTTTTTTTTCGTTCATTTTTCTTCTCCTTTTTCCGGGGATGTGAAAATGGTCAGAGCTTCATCAAGTCCGATCATCTCGCGTGCCTTTTCGAGACGCGTCTTGTAGAAATCATAAAGTTTGTACTGGCTGCGCGAGGGCTCCGTCGCCGCCGAAGCAACGGGGCGCGAGAACTTGTTCGCGCCGATGAGACGGCGTCCCTTGCGCTTGTCGCGCAGACCGCAATCAAGGATGAAATCGAGTTCGCGGCGGAGATTTTCCGATTCAATGGGCGTGAGCACTTCGATACGCCGGCGAATGTTCCGCGGCATGACGTCCGCGCTGCCGATGTAGTAGACGGGATCGCCGTTGTTGGCAAAACGGTAGATTCGCGCGTGTTCCAGGAAGCGGTCGAGAATGCTGACGACCGTAATGTTCTTCGCGAACGGCTTCGGCAGACTGAACGGATTGATGCCGCAGATGCCGCGGACGATCAGATTGATCTTCACGTGCCGCTGCGCCGCTTCATAGAGATGTTCGATGATCTCGTAATCAATCAGCGAATTCACCTTCATCGTAATGGAGCCTGGATTCTGCGGAGTGGAGAGCTCGGACTCTCGGTCGATGTGGTAAATGAGTTTCTCCTTGATGTTGAACGGAGCAACCCAGAGTTTGTTCCAGTCCGGCGGGCTCGAAAAGCCGGTTATGACGTTGAAGAGCGCGGAAACGTCGTCGGCAATCGACTTGTCGTCCGTAAAGAAACCGAGGTCGGTGTAGAGCTGTGCGGTCTTGTCGTTGTAGTTTCCTGTGCCGAGATGCATGTAACGGTGAATCCCGTCCTCTTCCTGGCGCACGACCATCAGGGCCTTGCAATGCACTTTGAGTCCGGCGATTCCGTAGACAACGTGCGCGCCCGCGTTTGCGAGTTCCCGCGCCCAGTTGATGTTGTTCTCTTCATCGAACCGCGCTTTGATTTCGACGAGCACGGAAACCTGTTTCCCGCTGCGGGCGGCGCGGATCAGGGCTTTGACGACGGGAGAATTTCCGCTGACCCGGTAGAGGGTCTGTTTGATTGCAAGGACGTTCGGGTCATTCGCCGCCTCTTCGAGAAAACGGATGACCGGACTGAACGATTCGTACGGATGATGCAGCAGAAAACCGCCCTTCTCGCGGATGACGCGGAAGATATCCGAACCCTTCGGCAGGTTCACCGACGCCAGCGGCGGCAGCGGCTTATCCATTAGCTCGGGAAAATTCTTGAGTCCGGCAAGACGGAACAGATCCTTCAGATTCAGCATCCCGCTGATGGAGAAAATCGATTCCGTGGAGGTCTTCAGCATCTCCGCAAGCCATTCGCGCGAGGCGCGGCACATGGCGGAGGAGATCTCGAGCCGGACGACTTTGCGGCGCGCTTTTTTCTGGAGCGCAATCTGCATTTCCGTCAGCAGATCGGCAATGGACTCTTCGTCGATGGAGAAATCCATGTCGCGTGTGATGCGGAACGCCGAACATTCCAGAATCGCGCATTTGCTGAACAGAAGATCGAGATTGTTCGCAATCAGCTCTTCGCTGGAGATGAACGAGGCGCGGTGACCGTAAACTTCGACTTCGATGAAACGCGGAATCAGCGACGGGACCTCAAGGACGGCGAAACGCTCGCGGTCGTCGTTCTCCTTCCGGAGACGAACGAGAAGTTCGAGTCCGAGGTTCGGAACCTGCGGGAACGGATGCGAGCTGTCAATCCCGATCGGCGTGAGAATCGGGAGCCAGTTGGAAATGAAGTGCTTGCGGAGCGCATCGCGTTTTTCCTGCGTCAGATCCTTCCAGGCCAGCAGGCTGATGCCGTTCTGCGCAAGCTCGGGGAGAATCTCCTTGTAGAGCAGACGGTACTGACGGTCGACGAGCGCGCGGATGCGGGTGTCGAGGCGATTCATCAGTTCAGCGGGAACATAACCGCAGTCGCCGTAAATTTTTTTGAACGGCTCGCCGAGCTGCTGTTTGACGCCGGCGACGCGCACCATGTAGAATTCATCGAGGTTGCTGCTGAAGATTGCGATGAATTTCAAACGTTCAAGCAGGGCGTTGCCTTTATCGGAAGCCTCGCCGAGAACGCGGGCGTTGAATTCAAGCCAGCTGATGTCCCGGTTGATATACTGTTCGTTTTCGACTGGAGTTGTCATAGCCGATCCTTTCTCCGTCAGAGGAAAATGATTTTAGACGCAAACGCATAGTTGAACATGTCGGTGTCGATGCAGTCGAACCCGGCCGAGCGTCCCATTCCGCCGATTTTGACCATGACAAGTCCGGAGGAAATCTTGACCGTCATGCGCTCATCCGGTTTGCAGATGACCGCGAGGCCGCATGCAAGACGCAGAATCGCCGCTAGTTTGCTGATGACGTGGCGTTCCTCCACCGGCAACGCCATGTAATCAAGATGCTGCGGCTTCGGAACCGCCTTGCGGTGATAGCGCGCGACCATTGCGACAATCCGCCGTTCCGCCTGTGAAATTCCCGGAATTTCCGTATTCAGAATGATGTAATGACTGTGCTTGTGATACGCCTGGTTGTTCACAAAAAGTCCGGTCTTGTAAAGCAGCGCGGCGACCTTGAGCAGCTTCAGCTCCTCGTGTCCCATGCCGTGCAGCGGAGCGAGTTTGGCGAAAAGCTTTTCCGCGAGAATGACGGTTGACGCGATCAGGCGCATGTCGCTGGCGTAACGCTCGGCGATCTGCGTGGCGCAACCGAAAATCTGCGGCTCAAACGGGTCGCGGCGGTGCATGGAACTGTTGATGAAGTCCTCGATCAGCGCATATTTTGTGGAAATGGTCGGCGCATAGATCATCTTCGCACCGGTGAGCTTGAGGAGGTTCGAAATCATCATGCAGCACGGCAGAACAGCTTCCGCGAGATCGGATTTGATGTTGTATTCGCGTCCAAGCGCTTCGACGGTGTGCGATCCGGCGATCTGGCGGAGCTGTCTGAACTCCTCGACTTTCAGTTCGAACATGCCGCGTTTGATGCGCTGTTTCTTCATGGCGAGCATGGCGCGGGAGGAGGCGCCGGTGACGATTAGCCCGGTGCAGTTCATTTTCCGCGAGAGATATTCCAATTCGCTGAACGCATAGTCGATGACCGGCTCCAGCTGTTCGATGCGCGCCGCGGCGGCGGAGGCGTCCGAAAAGCCTTCGACGGCGCGGAGCGTTCCGAGCTTGATGGTTTCGGTGAAGCACATGATACCATGGTCGAACATGCTGACCTGGCAGGCTCCGGTGCCGATGTCGGCAAGAAGCAGAGACTGCTCTTCAAAATGGAAGTTCGCGGGGATGACCGACTGCACTGCAAGGTAACCGAGACGCGCCTCGTCCGGACCGGTGAAAATCTTGACGTCGATTCCCGAAAGGAATTTGATGCGTTCCAGGAAGATGTCCGCGTTTTCCGCCTCGCGGACGGCGCTGGTTGCGATTGCGCAGTACTCCTTGATGCGGTACTCGCGCATTTTGAAGCTGAATTTCTTCATGATCTCGCAGAGCATCGCAACCGATTTGTTGCCGATGCGCCCGGTGCGGAAGACGTCGGCACCCAGCGGAACGGGGATTTCAAGATCCTCTATCGTTTCGTAAGTGCCGCTGGACTTGTCTACCTGGACAATCAGCAGACGGGCGGAGTGCGCCCCGATGTCGATGGATGCGAGCATGGATTTCATTTGCGGCCGGTTCCTCTGGCAAGGAGTGTCGCGCCGACGGCAACCGCATGGTCGCCGAGAGTTGAAATGCGGATTTCCACATCCGCCGGGGAAATTCCGAACAGATGGCGGTTGAACGCGCTCTTGAACGGGATCTCCACCTGATCGCCGAGCGCCTCCACGACGCCGCCGCCGAGCACGATGCATTCCGGAGCGACAACCGCGCACGAGGCTGCGGCCGCGATCCCGAGCATGCGGAACCCCTTGTCGATGACTTTGCGGACCGCCGGATCATCCTCGTTGTAGGCGCGCGCAAGGTACTTGCTCTTGATATTGACCGTTTCGGGATTGAATTTTTCTATCGGAAGCAGTGTGCGCATTCCGCATTTGAAAATTTCTTTCTTCAACGCTTTGACGAACGCTTTTTTGCTGCAGTAAGCCTCCGCGCACCCGCGGTGTCCGCAGCCGCAGCGGCGTCCGCCGACCTTGATGATGGAGTGACCGAGCTCGCCCGCAAGCCCCTTGTTGCCGATCAGCAGCTTGTCTTCGATGACAATTCCGCCGCCGAGTCCGGTTCCGACATAGTATCCGAGAGAGGAGCGGAACCCTGCGGCGGCGCCGGCGAAGTGTTCGCCGAGCTGACCGAGATTGCCGTCGTTTCCGAGCTTGAATTCATGACCGAACGTGTTTTTCATAATCTGAAGCATGGAAACTTTTTTCCAGCCGAGGTTGACTGCATGAAGACAGTCCCCGGTCTCCGGATCGACGGGAGAAGGAATGGCGGCGCCGAAACAGGAAATGTCGTCAAGAGAGAGCGAGAGTTTCTGCAGGGCGGCAAGCGCGGTCTCCTTCATGGCGAGCGCGGTGCCTTCGGGACCTGCGGCGGGGTCGGTGGGAGATTTTGCATCGGCGATCACCCGGTTGTCCGGATCGGTGACGACTGCATAGATTTTTGATCCTCCGAGGTCGATGCCAAGCGCGAGATTGTCTGCCATTTTCTCTTCTCCATGTTAAAATTCCATATGATATGGAAATATACTGGAAAAATGCGGAAATTCAACCCCGGAATCGGCGGAAGAGGAATGTTAATGGAAATTTAACAAATCGTGCAGGCTCCGGTTCGGACCCGGCACAATCATCTCCGATGCAATCTCCGCGCTCGGAACCAAAACGAAATCGCGCTTTGAAAGCTCCGGGTGCGGCACGGTCAGACGCGGAGAGCGGATAACCGTGTCTCCCATCAGAACAATGTCAATATCCAGCGGGCGCGAAACCCAGTGCGGGTGGTCGGCGGGACGCCCCGCCTCCACTTCAATGCGCTGGAGCAGATTCAGCAAATCCAGCGCCTCGCCATCCCAGATTCCGAGAACAGACCGGTTCAGAAAATCCGGCGCGCCCTCCTCGCACCCCATCGCCTTGCTGTGGAAAAGAGCCGATTCCCTGAGCGTGCGGAATCCTCCGCGCTCCAACTTCAAAAGAGCGGTCCGGAAGGTCTCCGCAACCTCGCCGAGGTTGCCGCCGAAAGAAAGAAGAACCGGATTGTGCGACATTGAGCTTGCCTGCCTGTCTGAAACGAAAAAGCTCCGCACGGGGCGGAGCCTTTCCGGAAACGCGGGAAATCACGCGTTGAACTTGAACGCCTTGACGGCGCCGACGGATTCCTTCATCGCCTTCAGATCGGCGTCCGAAATATCGGAGCAGACCTTGATGACTGCGAGAGAATTGCCGCTCTTCAGGTTCTGCGGAGCGCGGATGTCGATGATGTTCACGCCCTTCGCGCTCAGAGCGCCGGAGAGCTTCGCGATCACGCCCGGAGCGTCCGTGTACTCGAAGAACAGCGTGTAGCCGGACGGGTCCAGATAGAGACGGTCGAAGTCGTTGAAACGGGAAATCATCATCTTGCCTTCGGTGATCGTTCCGCGGACGGAAACCTTGTCCGCGGCCGAAACAAGGTCGATGGTGATGGATTCGCCGTAGTTCTTGGCGTCATCGACCGGACGGTTGACGAGTTCGACGCCGCGGCTAGTCAGGAACTCCTGAGCGTCTTTAGCGTCGAGGTACGGATCGAAATCGCCGCTGAGACCGGCGCAGATCGGAGCGGTCATCCATTTTGCGAACTTGGCAAGGGCGCCGTAGAAGCTGGTTTCGATCCTGCTGATCTTCGCATCGCCCATCGCGGCTTTCGCGAGCTTGGCGAGGGAAGAAGCGAGGTGCTGATACTCGGCGTTGAGTCCATCGGGAACACCCTTGTTGACGACACAGGTGGTCACGCCGTTTTCAAAGTAGGCGACGGTCTGCTCGGCGGCGCGTTTTGCGGCGACGAAGTTCGCCTCCTTTGTGCTGGCGCCGAGGTGCGGAGCCATGACATCGGCGACGTCGGCAATGGATTTTTCGCCTTCCGCGTCTTTCTTGTAGACGTCGTTGCAGTAGATGATACCTTTTTCCGCTTTGAATTTGCGGAGAGCGTCTTCATTGATGATTCCGGCGCGTGCGCAGTTGACGATCATGACGCCCTTTTTCACGAGAGCGAGGAGCTTTTCATTGACCATGCCCCGGGTGGCGTCGTTTTCGGGAACGTGGAGGGAGATGACGTCGGCCTTCTCGAAAATCTCTTCCACGGAGGTGAGTTTGACGCCGATTTCGTCGGCCATTTCCCTGGTGATCATGGGGTCGAAGCCGAGAACGTTGACTTCGAATCCGGAGGTGCGTTTGACGAGCAGACGGCCGATGTGACCGAGACCGATAATGCCGAGGGTCTTGCCCGTGAGCTCGCGTCCCATGAAGGATTTCTTTTCCCACTTTCCGGCGCGGGTGGAGATGTCGGCGGGAATGAGCTTGCGGTAGGCCGCGAGGATCATCGCGACGACTTCCTCGGCGACGGCGTTGGAGTTTGCGCCCGGGGTGTTCATGACATCGATGTTTTTGCGGCGGGCGTACTTGATGTCGATGTTGTCATAACCCGCTCCGGCGCGGACGACGAGCTTGAGCGAGGGGAGAAGGTCCATGATCTCCGGAGTGACTTTTTCGCTTCGGACGATGATGGATTCCGCATCGGAATTCGCTTTTGCGAGATCCGCGAACGGGGTCTCCATGTCCTGAACGACGGTGAAGCCTTTGGCTGTGAGGATTTCGGAAACTACTTTGTCGAGTTTCGTCGGAATAAGAACTTTTTTCATTGACATTCTCCCTTTCGGTTTTTCTATCATCCTATAAGATACTCCCGAAACGGCGTTCTTGCAAGTTTTTTTACGGAAAAAATCGCCGTTATTGCCGTAAACTCCGGGGAATTGCGCATATTTGACGGGATAAAGACTTGGAAAGCCTCTTTCAATCGATTACTGCTGTCCCCAAAATCAAACGAAAGGAAACAGATTCTACGGGAAAAGAGCAGTCCGCACGGGTCATTCAAGACAACAGACAGATATTTTACAGTTCCTCCCGGAGATGCATCTTTCTTTACAAACTCTCAATCGCGGTTTTTGAGTTTTCAATAATCGAGACCTTTTGCAGTTTGCTTTCCAAGTCAGCAATTTTTTCTTCTAACAGTTTTTTCTCAGCGATATCTTTTTTGGAAGGGCCGCACCCAGTTACAGATACAGCCAATATCACAGCCGCCGTGAAAATTTTAAAAAAGTTTCTCTTCATAATCAACTCCTTCTGTTGTTTTGTTTTTTGAAACTCTTTTTCTTGTTTCACCGCATACATGGTTCTGCTTAATCAAACTGATTTGACTTTATTCTTCTAAACCACCTCTTATCCTCTCTACAAATATAACTCTTAACATTGTTTTTTTCAAATGTAAAAATATATTTCCCACAATATTTTCCATGATCCAGCCACACATTTAATTCTTTTCAAACCAGCGAAACACATTGTCTGCATCTATTTTCCGAGACAAGGCTATAAACAGCCCTCCCCTTCACTGCGCGCGGCGGTACTCCGCGGGGGGATAATGCTGCAACTGACGGAATACCCGCGAAAAATAATAACGGTCCGGGAAACCGGTCAGCTCGGCGATCTCGTCAATCGTTTTATCCGAATAGCGCAGATAACGGCACGCGGCCTCCACACGGATCCGGCGGCTGTACTGCTGCGGACTCTCACCCGTCTCCTTGCGAAAATGACGCAGAAGCGTGCGCAATTCCGTGCCGCAGCGCGCGGCAAGCTCCGAATTCGAAAGCGGATGCGTCATGTTCTCCCGGATCAGCCCCGAAACGCGTTCCGCAAGCGGACTCAGCGACTCACGGAAGAGCATCCGGCCGCGCGGAAGACTCAGCAGAGCATGGTAGAGCACCGCCGCGGCAATCACTTCACAACGGAAACGATACGCTTCACCCGTCTCTTTCAGTTCGAACCACTCCCGCAGAAGCGCGCGGCATTCCGCCGTCAGCGGAGTCTCATGAATCCCGGGTTCGGAAAAAACGACATGTTCCGGCGGGACAAAATGAATGTAAAACTGTCCGAACGGCTTCCGTGCGAACGTGGAAAAACGGAAAAGTCCGGGGATGATGTAAATCCGGTCGGTCCGCATCTCAATCACCCGTTCCCCGACTTGCAGACAGCCGCCCTCGGACGGATTCCAGTAACAGCGCCAGAACGGAGTGAAAAGATTCGTCTGACGCCACGGATAAATCCCCGTTTCATACCGTGTCAGATAAATTTCCGGAAGCATATCTTCGTGTTTCATACATCCTCCATTCTGTCGCGAAAAGATACATCTTTCGTTATAATATCCATTTCTTTTCCCCGTTTGTCAAGTATATTAGCTGATAAAAAACAAGAAAAATCAGGAGAACGCAAATGGCTTTTTCAGACAGCAGAGAATGGAACGCATACTGGATCTCCAGCGGAGAGAACATGGTTGACTGGCGGGCAAAAACTCTCCCCGCCCCCTGGTTCCGGAAAGAGTTCCGCGCGGAAGAAGGGAAATCATACGAGGCATTCGTCTGCGGACTTGGTTATCATGAGCTCTGGATCAACGGCCGCCGCGTCGGAGACGCCGAACTTGCGCCCGCGCCGACGAATTACGACCGTCATGCCGGATACCTCCGATACGACATCTCCGCATATCTCAAGCCGGGACTCAACACCGTCGGCGCCGTTCTCGGAAACGGGCTCTACAACTGTCACACGACGGAGACCTGGCACTTCGACAAGGCGACATGGCGCGACTATCCGAAGCTTCTTCTCGAAATTGTCGCAGACAGACAAACCGTTCTCTCCAGCGACGACACCTGGAAGGTTTCAACGGACGGTCCCATCACCTTCGACGGCCTGCGCAACGGAGAGTACTACGACGCCCGCCTTGAACTTCCCGGATGGTCGGAAAACGGATTCGACGATTCCGCATGGAACCGCGCCGTCATCACAGCCGGACCCGGCGGACTGCTTTTCGAACAGACCGCTCCGCCCTGCCGCGTCCGCGAACTTTTTCCCATGAAAAAGATCAGGCCCGGGCTCCTGGACGCCGGAGTCAACATCGCCGGACGCGCGGAACTCACCGTCCGCGGCGTCCGCGGAAGCGAAATCCGAATCCAGTACGGCGATGTTCTCAACCCGGACGGCTCGCTGCATCTCGACGACATTGCGCGTTTCGTCAAGAGCGGCGAGTTTCAGACCGAACGTTACATTCTCAAAGGCGGCGGGGCGGAAACCTGGCATTCGCGCTTCACCTACCACGGCTTCCGCTACGCCGCAATCGAAATCTCCGGCGACGCGGAAATCCTCTCCATGACCGCGCAGGTCATCGGAAGCGACTTGGCGGAAACCGGCGGATTCTCCTGTTCGCATCCGGACCTGAATGAACTCGGACGCTGCACGCGCCGCTCCATCCTGAACAACTTTGTCGGCATCCCGACCGACTGTCCGCACCGCGAGAAAAACGGCTGGATCAACGACCATCAGCTTGCCTCCGATTCCGTTCTTTTCCAGTTTGACGCAAGCGAACTCTACCGGGAATTTCTTGGAACGCTCCGCGACTGCCAGCGTCCAAACGGTCAGCTGCCGGGCATGGCGCCGACTTCCGGCTGGGGCTACAATTGGGGCAGCGGTCCGCTCTTCGACAATTTCCTGCTCGGGGTCCCGCGCAACGTCTACATCTATCGAGGCGACAGCTCGCTTCTCCGCGAAAACTACGACGCCTTCAAGCGCAATCTCCAGTTTACAGAATCGCTTGCAAAAGACGGAACAGTCCGTTTCGGGCTTGGCGACTGGTGTCATTACGACAACGCCCGCGCAGTGGCACCCGAATTCGTCACGACCGCGTGGCATTACCGGAATCTGAAAATCTTCGCGGAAACAGCCTCGCTGTTCGGCTTTTCCGACGATGCCGCACGGACACTCGACCGCGCCGCGAAAATCGCGGATTCGTTCCGCAGAAACTTTTTCAACGGCGGCGGCTCATGGGCGAACGACGAGAAAACCGCGCTTGCCCTGCCCGTCGCGTTCGGACTTTGCGACGACGCGGAAGCGCGCCTTTCCGCCGCTCTTCTCGACCGCAAAATGCGGGAGGACGGCTGTATTGCGGACTTCGGAATCGCCGGAGCGAAATTCGTCCCGCGCGTTCTGGCGGATTACGGGTACGAAAACACCGCGTTCCGGATTTTCACACAGGAAAAGTTCCCCGGCTGGTGCAAATGGATCCGCGACGGAGAAACCACGCTTCTGGAAGATTTTGCCGGACGCTGTTCGCACAGTCATGTCATGTACGGCGACCTTGCCGCGTGGATGATGCAGTATCCCGGCGGGATCGAGCCGTCGTTTACGCGTCCGGGCTTCCGCGAAGTTGCCCTGAAACCGAAATTTATCGACGCTCTTCATTCGATGAACGCGCATTACGATTCCGTCTGCGGCAGGATTTCCGTTTTCTGGAACCGCACCTCATCCGGCATGGAGCTGACCGCCGCTCTCCCCCCGAACGTCCCCGGCGTCCTTCACCTCCCGGACGGCTCCTCGCACGCTTTCAGCGGAACGCGGCATTTCCAATGGAAATGACAGCAGCTCCTCTTGCGGGAAGCAACGGCAAGTTCGCGTTCGCAAACAGGCTCCCCCGTCACGAAGGAACATTGCAGCAGAACAATTTCTGTCATTCCCCTTGAAAACAGAAATTCCGGCAGTATTTTAAATAAAACATTTCAAATTCAGGAGATTCCCATGACCGCTCAAGCGCATGAAAAAAAACTCAAAGTTCTTATGATCGGAAACAGCTTCACGCAGAGCGTTCCGTATTTCTTCCCAAGCATCGTCGAGGCATCCGGAAGCGATTCGCTCGTGCTCGAGATGGCGGCAATCGGAGGATACACTCTCGCGACTCACTGCGACGATTATTATAAATCCGAACAGAATCCCGAACACAGGCCCTACTGGACCGGATTCAAACAGGCAAGCCTGCATGAACTTCTTTCCGAACACAAGTGGGATATCGTCACCGTTCAGCAGGCAAGCGATCAGAGCTGCAATCACCCTGTCGCTTCCTGGCGCGCGGATGAACTCATCAGCCTCATCCGCCATCATCAGCCGGAAGCGGAAATCATGACACAGCTCATCTGGGCTTTCCGCGCCGACGATGCGGCAATCCGAATCCCCGGCGGCTACTGGGAGTTCGATCAGCACGAAATGCACGAGCGCCTCCTCAAGAGTTACGGCGAACTCGCGGAAACTCATCACCTCCGCGTCATTCCCGTCGGGCTCGCGGTCGAGATCGCCCGGGAAAAATCTCCGCTGAAATTCAAAAACTATGACCCGGCGATTCTTGATGCGCTCAATCCGCCCGACGTTCCCCCGCAGGCAGGCGATCCGGTCGGCGACATCCGCTGGAGAAAAGATGAAAAGACAGGCGAACTATTCCTCTATCGCGACACCAGCCACATGAATGTCCGCGGCAAGTATCTGCAGGCGTGCGTCTGGTACATTCTCCTCTATGGGCGGACCGCCGAAGAGATCAAATACATTCCGAAAGAGCTTTCCGACTCCGAGGCGAAACTTCTCGCCCGGTGTGCGGAACAGGCGGTCCGCGAGTACAAACAGGTCAAATAATCCCGAATCCACAAACGAAAACGGCGCAATTCCATGAATCCGGAGTTGCGCCGTTTTTCATTTTCAAAACAATTATTTTTCTTCCGCCGGATTCTTTTTCGGGAACACCCAGCCTTCCAGGAAGACGAGCAGAGAGAAGAGAACCAGCGATGCGGGAATCAGGAAGAACGAGTTTTTCAAGCCGAAACGGTCGCCGCACACGCCCATGATCCAGGTGAAAAATCCGCAGCCGGGAATCCCCATCGCCGAAAAATAGATGTACAGCATTGTTGAATCCAGTTGCGGAAGCTGATGCACTCCATACACCTGGAGCGTCGGCCAGTACGGCGCAATTCCGATTCCGGCGAGAAAGAGGAGAAAGAACAGAAGCGCGAAAAGCAGGATTCTCGATCCGAACATGTCCGGCGTCAGAACGGTCAGCAGAAGCGTAACCGGAATCGTGCAGAGCCCGGCGGCAAGCAGGATGATTTTCAGATTTCCCGGACGCGCAATGAGCCCGAAGCAGGTGCGTCCCGCAAACATGCCGAGCGCAATTGCCGCCGTGCCGAGCCCCGCCATCCACGCGCTCGCGTTGAAGCTGAGCTGAATGTATGCGGCGGTCCAGAAAGTCAGACAGAACTCCGAACCGGCGCCAAGAAACATTCCGGTGCAGTAGACCCAGAATCGCGGCGTTCTGGCGATTGCGGCGGAATATTCCCAGATTGCGGAGATGCTCACACCACCCGATGTTTCCGGATACTTTTTGTCCGGCCTTTCCTTCCAGAGAAACAGAATCGACGTCAGCAGGGCGAGTCCCCCGGCAGACGCGAGGATGATGCGCCAGTTCACGCCGAGCGTCAGCAGTCCGCCCGCACCGAGAACGCAGATTCCGATTCCGATCGACCAGAACGCATGAGCAATATTCACGTACTTTTCCGGAGCGTCCTTGTGAAGGTCCTGCACAAACGGCGTGGCGACGCCTTCGCAGATCCCCTCGCCGATTCCGGCGATCAGCAGACACGGGAAGAGCATCCAGTAGGCTGGAGCGAATGCGCAGAGCAGGATTCCGCCCCCCGTCAGAAGCATGCAGGTTCCCATCGAAACGCGTTTGCCGATCTGCCCCGCGACCGCTCCGCAGAGAAGCAGGGCGATCACGATCGCCACACTGCGCATCAGGTGCAGTCCCCCGCCCGCGGCCATGCCGCCTTTGTCGAGCGGGAAATTCAGGTCGGCTCCCATTGCGACAATCACAATCGGGATGGAGAGCGAACACAGCGCGTATGCCGCGAACGCCGCGTACGAGGCGACATCATAGCGTCCGAGATTCAGTTTTCCGAAAGACATGACAACTCCTTTTTTGTAAAACGGAACAGATAAAATACTCTGAAAAGCAAAAAATACAAGCGGATTTTTCATTTTGCAGTTGCTTTTTCAAAAAGAGCATTGTATAATAACCCCGAAACTGATAAGGAAACAATCCATGACTGTCATAAAAAACATCCACAGTCCGCTGAAGGTGGTCTCCTTCGGGGAAGTTCTGTTCGATATCATCGGCGGGGAACCGTTTCTCGGCGGAGCTCCGCTGAACCTCGCGGCGCACCTCTGCAAACAGGGTGCCCAGGCAGCGCTCGTCTCCGCTGTCGGCAATGATACGCTCGGACGGAACGCGCTCGAACAGATCCGGGAAATCGGACTCGATATACACGCAATCGCCACGCTCGCGGATCATCCGACCGGAACGGTGACCGCCCGGCTCGATGAAAACAAAGTCGCAACTTACGATTTTGCGGAGGATACGGCGTACGACCACATTCCGCTTCCGCAAATCGACACCGACATTGACCTTTTCTGTTTCGGCACGCTCGCGCAGCGTTCGCCCGAATCACGCGAAACCCTCCGGAAGCTCCGCGCTTCGCTCGACTGCCTGTTCTTCTACGACGTCAATCTGCGCCAGAATTTCTATTCCAGGGAGATTCTGGAGGAGTCGCTGAATGCGGCGGACATCGTGAAACTGAACGAAGACGAGTTCCCGGTTCTGGCTTCGATGTTCGGGCTTCCGGACGACCCGGAGGAGTTCCGGCGTCGCTTCGGCCTCCTGTTCGTGCTTCTGACCCTCGGACCGGACGGCTGCGATCTCTATGCGGACTCCGGCAGGATTCACTCTCCGGCAGTCCCGGTCAAAGTCGTGAGCACAGTCGGCGCGGGCGATTCGTTCAGCGCCGCATTCCTGTATCATTACCTGACCGGCTCGTCCCTTGCGGATGCTCTTGCGGCAGGAAACCGTCTTGCGGCGAAAATCGCCGGACAAAAAGGCGCAATCTGAGGAGATCCGCAATGGACGGCGACGACTTCCGCGTTCTCGGAGCGGATATTTATTTCCGTTCCGGCTTTCCGTTTGCGATTGCGAAATACAACCACACGCAGAAGGAATTCGCCCACATCGCGCCCGCCGTCCGCGAGTTCTGGAAAATCACGTACATTGAAAACGGCGCGGCAACGCTTGAGTTCAGCGGACGGCGTTACAAGCTCCGCGCGGGAAGCATTTACCTGATGCATCCCGACCTGAAGACACTCTACCATATTACGGAAGAGCCGCTTTCGGTCTGCAACATTCTGTTCACCAAAGATTTTCTGAAAGAGTTTCTGCCGGATCTGATGCGCCGTTTCCATTTTTTCTCGGTCTTCACGGACGACTTTGTCCGCCAGAAGAAAATTCCCTTCTACGCACAGGAGTCGTCGCGTCCGATCCGCACGATGGTGATGGAGCTTGAACAGGAATATTTCCGCAAGGAGATCAACTATCACCTGAACATCAAATTGAATCTGATGCGTCTTCTGCTTCAGTTTCAGCGGGAATCGGCGTTTCTGGAATCGGGACGTGAGCGAATCGTATCGGAGATCCGTTCCATGCTGGAAGAGGACCTCCGCCGGAACTTCAGTCTGACGGACCTGGCAAAGCATTTCTCGGTCAGCAAGCAGCATCTCTGTCATTTATACAAGCAGCAGACGGGACGTTCGATCATTGAGGACGTCAATGAGTGCCGTATGGACCACGCCGCGGAGCTTCTTCTGAACGGCGCGACCCCGATTTCCGAAATCTGTTACCGCTGCGGCTTCAACGATCTGAGTTATTTTTACCGCACTTTCAAACAGCGTTTCGGTCTCAATCCCGGCGAATTCCGCAGACACGGGAAATGATTTGATCCGGCAGAGCGCATGGACTGCGTAATATTTTTCCTGTAATTTCTCCGAATCCCTGCCGTCAACCTTTCAGACAGGCCTTCCCATCGGCAAGCCACTTTTCGTCCAGTTCGATCAGGAGCGCCGTGGCGATCATGAGCAAAGATTCCTTGTTTGGAAATGCTCTAATATCCCTTGTCCGTTTTTTAACTCCTTGTTTTGAAATTCCACCATATTTGTTGTCCGGAGTTTCCGGCGCGCATTCAATAAGTCCGGTTTTACATTGAATACTGTAAAGCCTTCCGGCAGTTCGTTCTCAAGCCTGCTCGACAGCTCCAGGGCCGTTTTTCCGTACTTTTCAATCAGCTTTTTTCAGCTGGATTTCAGCATCGGACCGTGTCGGCATATTCATGACAAGGGCTCCTCTGAAACGGCATTCGGAGGAGCTTTTTCCATTCAGTCTTCCAGCAGAGTCTTCGCGTGCGTTTCCGCGGCAGCGCCGCCGCCGAGCATGCGCCCGAGCTCCGCGATGCGCTCTTTTTTCGAAAGGACACGGATCGAACTGACCGCCGCCTCCGCCGTCGTCGTTTTGACCACGGAGAAATGACGGTCCGCACGCGCGGCGACCTGCGCAAGATGCGAGATGCAGAGAATCTGTTTCTTCGTTCCAAGTTCGTGCAGTTCGCCCGCAACGACAACCGCCGTCTCGCCGCCGATGTTCGCATCGATTTCATCAAACACCAGAGTGCCGATCTCATCGACTTCAGCAAGAACCGTTTTCACAGCAAGCATCACTCGCGAAAGCTCGCCGCTGCTCGCGACCTCTTTCAGAGGCCTGACCGGAACTCCCGGGTTCGCGGAAAACAGAAATTCTATGCGGTCCGCACCGTTCGGTCCCGGACGCGATTCGCCGAATTCAACTTCAAACGCCGCGCGTTTGAAACCGAGTTTCATGATCTCTTCGCGCAGTTTGGCGGAAAGGTCCTCCGCCGCGGATTTGCGCGCGGCGGTCAGCTTTGCACAAAGCGCAAAATGCGCGGAACGGGCGGCGGAAAGACGCGTCTCCAGCTGTTCGCGTTCACGCGCGGAATTCTCGAAAAGCTCCAGACGGCGGCGCGAATTATCCAGTTCCGTCAGGACATCCGCAATTTCCGGACCGTATTTGCGCTTGAGCGTCTGAAGAATCTGAATCCGCTCCTCCAGGGCGGCAAACTCGGATTCATCCAGTTCCACCGCGGAAGCACGGGACTGCAGGTCATCGGTAAGCTCGGAAACCGCATCGGAAATCTCATCGCATTTCGCAAGGAATCTGTCCGCATAGCCCGGATCGGCGGTCTCCAGCGGACGCAGCAGGCGGCGGACGGAGGAGAGACGGTCCATGATCGAATCGTCGGATTCGTTCAGCGCGGCGGAGGCGGCGGAGGCGATTTCAAGAATTGTTTTTGAGTTCGAAGCGGCGGCGTGGGTCGCTTCCAGCCGTTCGTCTTCGCCGGGCTCCGGATTCTGAGACTCGATTTCAGAAACGACCCGCCGCAGCCGCTCCGCTTCATCAGCATCGGGCATGGTACGCTGAAATTCCTCCTGCTCCGCTTCAACCTTGCGGATCGCATCCCACGCGGCGGAAACTTCGTTCAGAAGATCATCCAGACGCGCAAAGCGGTCGAGCGCATTCAGCTGCGCGGAAGGTTTCATCAGCCCGAACGCCTCGTGCGGACTGTGAACGTCGACGAGCAGTTCCCCGATCGTGCGGAGAATCTGCGCGCTTGCAGGAGACGAATTGACAAAGATCCGTCCGCCCGACTGCGTAAAGACGCGGCGGACGAGCAGAGCGGAATCCTCGCAGGGTTCAAGTCCGTACTCTTCCAGCAGAGCCGCGATGCGCGGGGCGGAAACGGGGTCCAGACGGAATTCGCCCGCGATTTCGCAGCGCTCGGTTCCCTGACGGATGGCGGATTTTTCAAATCTTCCGCCAAGCAGCAGGGCGACTCCGCCCATGAGCACGGATTTGCCCGCGCCGGTTTCGCCCGTAACGGCGTTGAAGCCGGGAGAAAATTCAATATCGGCCTCCTCGACCAGCGCCAGATTTTTGATGTGCAGCCATTTCAGCATAGTTCAATCCTCGTCGGAAACCCTTGCATGCTTGGAATAGAACGAGGGCTTGACCGTTTTCGCATAGGAAGGATACTTCGCCCTGAGTTCCGGCGACGCATTCTCCGGGATGTACTGGAAACGGTTGTAAAGCCAGAGGTATTGCTCCGGAGCCATGCGGATCAGATTTTCGGTCATTTTCATGATGTCCTGAATCACCTCTTCTTCGGATGCGTACTCGGACGCGGGCTTCGGAAGCGGGTCCATCGTCGCCTTGAAATGTCCGTTCGGAAGACGGATGCAGGAACCGACGGCGATATACGCGTTTTTCTTCAGCACCATTGTCCCCGGGAAGCGCGAAACGGGAACGGGAAGTCCGAACATATCAACGAACGCGCCGCCGTTCCGCGCCTTGATGTTCTGATCGACGAGCATCCCCGCGACTGAACCGTTTTCCATTGCGTGCACGAGTTTCATCATGCCGCCTCGCGACTCGATGATGCTCACATTCTTCACGGAACGTCCGCCCGTAATCAGGCGGCTCAGGTAGGGATTGCGCGGGGTGCGGACAACGGTCGCCATTTTGAATCCGAAGTAGAGTCCCAGCGCCATGCCCGAAAACTCCCAGTTGCCGTGATGCGGCGTAATGAGAATGACGGGGCGTCCTTCCGCAATGCACTTGCGCACATTTTCCGCAACGGCGGCGAGATTCGGCTGAACGTCAATCATCTCCTTCACCTTCTCCGGACGGTTGTGGAACCAGAAGAGCTCGCAGACAGTCTGAACGAGATTCGCGACGCAGCGGCGGGATAGATCGAAAATCTCCTTTTCACCCTTTTCCGGAAAGGCGCAGCGGAGATTTTTGCGGATCAGTCCGCCGACCGGCGGAAGCGGAACCGCAAGCCACGAAAAAAGCCAGCCGAGAAAATGGAATGTCCTGCGCGGCAGAATCTCCATGAATTTCATGAAGACCAGAGCGGCAAGATAGACGATGTACTGAAGCACGCGTTTCATCGTTTACTGCTCGTTATGTTCCCGCAGATAATTTTCCGCGCGGACAAGATCCTCCGGAGTATCGATTCCGATGCTCTGGAAGTGCGTTTTGACGACTTTGATCTTCATGCCGTTTTCGAGAGCGCGCAGCTGTTCAAGCTTTTCGCATTTCTCCAGCGGACTCTCCGGAAGAGAGACGAAACGCTCCAGCGCGGCGCGGCGGTACGCATAGATGCCCCAGTGACGGTAGAGCGGCATGTCGGTTCCGCCCGTCCGCAGGAACGGAATTTCGGAACGGCTGAAATAGAGAGCGGAGCCATCCGCACCCACGACGACTTTCGGCAAATTCGGATTCGAGGCGATCTCCGCACGGGTCGAGGGAACGACAACGGTCGCCATGTCCGGCTGATCCGCTCCCGCCATGACGTCGATGAGGGAATTGATGACTTCCGGCTTCATGAACGGTTCGTCTCCCTGAACATTGATGATGACGTCGCATTCGATATTTTTCGCGGCTTCCCAGATGCGGTCGGAGCCGGAGGGATGATCCGGGGAGGTCATGACCGCCTCCGCGCCGAAACCTTCCGCAATCGCCTTCACCTTTTCGCTGTCGGTCGCGATAAGCACGCGATCCGCTCTGGATTTTGACGTGCGTTCCCAGACCCATTGAACAATCGGCTTTCCGCCGAGTTCGGCAATGACTTTTTCCGGGAATCTTGTACTTGCAAGCCGTGCGGGAATGACGGCGATTGTTTTCAGCTGTTCCATTATCTTTCTCCTGTTTTTACCGTAATATATACCATGCGGGCGTTGAATGCAAATCAGTCGAAAACGACCTTCCAGTCCGGATCGCGGGAAGCGTCGAAACACATGCGGATCTGCGCGGCGGTGTTTTTCTCCTCCGCAAGCGGGGGAAGCCCGTTTTCCGCGAAATACGCGAATCCGGTCGTTTCCAGATTTTCGCGAAACGCTCCGCCGACCTCGCCGCAGAGAACGAACACCTTGCAGATTCCGTATGCGTACGGAGGCGGATTGTGCCGGTTGCGGTCCTGCACGGCTATCAGGCGGAGTGCGGCGACCTCAAGCCCGGCCTCCTCGCGAACCTCCTTCTCGGTGTTGGAGCGGATGGATTCGCAGAGATCGACCCAGCCGCCGGGGAGCGACCATCTGCCGCTTTTCTCATGAACGAGCAGAATCTTTCCATCGCGGAAGATCGCGGCGCGCGTATCAAGCTTCGGAGTCTGGAAGCCGCGCTCGTTGCAGAAAAGCGACTTCACAGTCTCAAACGGAAGCTCCGTCTTTGCGGCGAGCATTTCCGCGGCGAGTTCGCGGATGCGCTCAAAACGTTCCGCATCATAGGGATCTTTGGAATAGGTCACGCCCGCCTGCCCGATGAATTGAAGTTCCATCGCCTGGCGCAGAAACGGCGGAAGTGAACCGCAATCATCAAGACGCTGCGCCACTTCGGCGGGTACGGCGAAGTAATGCGCGGCGCGGATATGCCGGACCGAATGCGCACCCCAGACAGCGAGTCCGAAGGCGGCGTTTGCTCCGGCGGCGCAGTTGGCGTCATGAACCGTATCGCCCACGAAGAGAGCGTCCTCCGGCGGACAGCCCGCGCGGCGGAGGCCTTCCAGCAGGGGGGCGGGATTCGGCTTGTGCAGAACCGTGTCGGTCGCGGTGATCATCAGATCCGGCTCAAAGTATTGCGCAAGATGAAATCCCTGCGAAAGCTCCGAGCGGTTTTTCGAGGTGACGATTCCCAGACGGATTCCGGCGTTTTTGAGTTCGCCGAGCATTTTTTCGATTCCGAGGAACGGCTTGATCTCGCCGTCGCGGCGCACCACGCGTTCCTCCCACATCCGCCCGAAACGGCCGGGGTCGGAAAGCTTCAGCGCGGCGGCGGTGTCGGACGTCGGAATGCCCCAGAAACGCTGGAGCTCCGCAAGGCTGTAATGTTTCCTCGTGAGTTCAAGAAGCGTCGCCTGAAGCTCCGGCATGACGATCGGCTCGGTGTCGAGAAGCGTTCCGTCGATGTCGAAGAAAATGCAACGGTATTTCATTGAGCCTCCACAAGCTCCCTGATGAAACGCGGCGGACGCGCCGGGCGACCCGTCTTCATGTCCACACACGCGTGAATGGTGAAGCCCTCCACAAGAAGTTTTCCGCGGCAGAAAATCTGACAGGCGATTTTCACGCGCACGCCGGAGGCTTCCGCGAAACAGCCGGTAATGTCGAGAACATCGTCGTAGCGCGCGGAGGCTTTGTAGCGGCAGTTCGCCTCGATCACCGGCATTGCGATCCCCTCTTTTTCGAGTTCGAGATAGGTGTGCCCCGTCTCGCGGAGAAGTTCGTTGCGGAAACGTTCAAAATATTCAAAATAGTTTGCGTAATAGACAACCCCCATCTGGTCGGTGTCCGCATACGGAACGCGGTAGGAAAGAACGACTTTGTTTCTGATTTTGCGGAGCATGAAATCAATGGTCTCCCGCAGGTTCATTCCGCTGTTGTCGAGCAGGACGGCGTCCTCCGCCTGACGGAGCGGGGCAACTGCGCGGGTCGAGTCGGCTTTGTCGCGCGCAGCGATTTCGGCGGCGACTTTTGCGATTTCCTCTTCCGAGGGGGTACCGCCATCCTGAAGCAGACGGCGCTTCGCGCGGGCTTCAGGAGATGCGGTCAGGAAGAACTTGTATTTCGCATCGGGAAAAACCACGGTTCCGATGTCGCGTCCCTCCATGACGACGAGCGCGCCGTCCGCCATTTTGCGCTGCCATTCGACGAGTTTTGCGCGGACCGCGGGAACCGCCGCGATTGCCGAAGCTCCCGCGGAAATTTCGGGAGTGCGGAGCGCATCGCCTGGAACCGCTCCGTCGACTTCGAGTTCCAGTCCGTCCGCGCCCGGAATAAAACGCATCGAGGTATTTGCGAGCATGTCATCAAGCTTTGCGGGATCGGGGTTCTTCGGATCGATTCCGAGCTTGAGCGCCTTCCATGCCGCCGCGCGGTACATGGAACCGGTGTTGATGTGAATTGCGCCCGGGATCGCCTCCGCGAGCATCTGCGCCGCCGAGCTTTTGCCGGATGCGGCGGGACCGTCTATTGCGATTGCATTGACTGCCATATCAGCCTCTCTCATTCCTGAATTTTATCGACGTATTCCTGAAAATCCGCGGGAAACGGAGCCTCGAAGGAGAGCTCCTCTTTCGTAAACGGATGCGGGAAAGTTATTTTCCATGCGTGAAGCATCTGCCGCGGCGCTGGGATGCGCCCGTTTCCGCCGTACGTGCCGTCGCCGATCACCGGTGAGCCGAAATACGACATGTGAACGCGGATCTGGTGTGTGCGTCCCGTCATGATCCGCACCTGAAGCAGAGCGGCTGTGACATTCCCGATCTTGCCGCGCTTGAGCGTGGTGAAGCGCGTGTACGCATCCTTTCCGCCGCTGCGCACCACCGCCATTTTCTTGCGGTTGACCGGATGACGCCCGATCTGCGTGCGGATTTCCGCAGCAATCACTTTCGGACACGGCGCGACGATTGCCGCATAGGTCTTGGAGACCTCGCGGTCGGCGAACATCCTGCTGAGCTTGTGCATCGCCACGCCGTTTTTCGCTATGACGAGACAGCCGGAAGTGTCCTTGTCCAGACGGTGCACGATGCCGGGACGCATCGGATCATCCTCTTCACCGAATTCGGAAACCAGATCGCTGTCGCGTCCGAGCAGCGCGTTGACCACGGTTCCCGTGCAGTTCCCCGCGGCGGGGTGAACGACCATCCCGGCGGGCTTGTTGATCACCAGCAGAGCATCGTCTTCGTAAAGGACGTCCAGCGGAATTTCCTCCGCTTCCACATGCTCCATCGGGGAATCGGAGGGCGGCTCGAAGGAGATTTCGTCCCCTTCCGCAACCATCGTGCGCTTGGCGGCGCAGACTTTGCCGTTCAGAGTCAGCTTGCCGGCGTCAATTAGTTTCTGCACCTGGACGCGGGAGAATTCGCCTTCCGCATGTTTTGTGACACACTGGTCGATGCGGATGTTTGCAAAACCGGGTTCGACCGTAAACGTGATCCGCTCCTTATTCCGCGGCATTTCCGCCTCTCCTTCCCGCGTACCAGAAGAGAACCGCCGCGGCGGGAATCATCAGGAAGAGCGCAACCGCCTGCGAAGGAGTGAATACGCCGATATGATCCGTGTGATCTCCGCGCATCAGCTCCATGGTGAAACGCATGACCGCGTATGCCGCAAGATAGATCGCCGCCACGCCGCCCGGACGCTTCACCTTGCGCAGGAGGAATATCAGCAGAACGCCGATCAGCAGATTGCAGAACGATTCGTAAAGCTGGACCGGGATCAGCGGCATGGATTCAGACGCGGTCCTGACGGCGGAATAGAGGTCGCGCGGATTCGCGGGATAGCACACCGCCGGAGCCGAGCCTGCGGGGAACACGACCGAGGGGAATGCCGAATCCGCCGCAAGCGGTTTTCCGAAGCAGCAGCCCTGCATGAAACAGCCGATCCGCCCGAAAACGTGTCCGAACGCAACCGCCGGAGCGTAGATGTCAAGCACCTTCAGCATCTGCAGTTTTTTCCATTTGCAGTAGAGCATGACGACCGCAAGGGCGACGATGAAACCGCCGTAGAAGACGAGTCCCCCCTTGTCGATGCGGATGACGTCAAGAAGATTGTCGCGGAACTGATCGTGGAATTGGACGACGTAGAAGAGGCGCGCCCCGGTGACACCGCCGAAGATGGCGATCAGGGCGAGGTCGAAGACGTTGTCGGAGGTGAGCCCCGCGCGTTTGCGTTCGATCAGCAGCGTCGCCATTGCGGTGACGAATGCCAGCGCGACGAACACTCCATACCAGTGAATGGAGAGTTTCCCGACTGTAAAAGCGATTTCGTGCATAGTTTCCGTTTCTTTCGTGATTTTTTTGTCATGTCAATGGATTTTTCGTGTTTCCGGTGTATACTTTACACCAACAATTCAAAAAGGCAAAAGGGAAAGGAAAGTTTTTTATGACCGAACAGATCGCGGCGCATCTTGACGCCATCGCCCAGTACGCCCCCGTGTGGGGATTTCTGCTGATTTTCATCTTCATGACGATTGAAAGCTCGTTCATCCCCTTCCCCAGCGAAGTGGTGATGATCCCCGCCGGCTTCCTCGCATTCAAAGGACAGCTGACCACGGGGAATCCGTGGATCGACTGCATCATCGCGGTCGTCGTCGGCTGCCTCGGGTCCATCGCCGGAGCATACATCAACTACTATCTTGCGTTGAAGCTCGGACGGACATTTCTGCACAAGTACGGCAAATATTTCTTTTTGAAGGAGCCGACTCTCGACCGTGCGGAGGAGATTTTCCGCAAATACGGCGAACTCGCGACTTTTGTCTGCCGTCTGCTCCCCGCGATCCGCCAGCTGATTTCAATCCCCGCCGGACTCGCCCGCATGCCGCTCAAAAGTTTCACTGTCTACACCACCCTCGGCGCGGGAATCTGGATCATCATCCTCACCGCAATCGGCGGATATTTCGGACATCTCACGGCGGACATGACCTATCTTGAGATGATCGAAAAAGGCAAGGAAATCATCTCGAAAAACTACGGCTGGATTCTGCTCGGACTCGTTGTATTTGTCGCAGCATACCTGCTGGTTCACCGCAAAGTCATGAAGAAGGCGTGAACGCGTTCGGCCGACGCCGCCCGAACCCAGGGGAGACCGGTTGCATTTTAATTGGTGCAGCCGGTCTTTTTTCTGCGACCGGCAATTTCCTCGCCGAGACGCGCTGCCCGGAGATTTAAAATCAAAAACGCCGCTCTTCCGCTGCGGAGGCGGAAGAGCGGCGCGAACGTGTGTCCGTTTCAGATTACTTCAGAGCGTTTCCGGAAACCTGAACTTCTTTCACAGAGAACAGAAGCAGCCAGGAGCTCGTCTTGAAGGAGGTGAGATCGTTGACGCGGTTCGCCTCCATGTCTTTCGCACGCTTCGTCAGCATGCTGACGGCGTTGTCGATGCGGACCGTATCCTTGAACAGAGTCGTGGAACCCGGAGCGGCGGAGCTTCCGGTCATCAGCGGGAGAATGCCGAAGAGGTAAACGCCCCAGATTTCTCCGTTGACATGCACGGGAACCGTGGTGACATCAGAGTCGGAAAGTTTCATTCCGTGAACGGTGGTTCCGGTCGAAATCGAGGAGCACGCGGTGAAAGTCACGGCGAGCACGGCGGCCATTGCGGCCATAAAAAACTTCTTTGCCATTTTGTTGCCTTTCGTTTGGTTCTGTTTCTTTGAGAAATGTACATCCACTTTCGCGCGGTTGCAAATGAATTTTTTCATTTCTCCGCAAGAATGTTGTCAATGAGGCGCGTTTTGCCGAAATAAACCGCGACCGGGAACATCATCGAACCGCCGATTTCCGTAATCGGCTCCAGCGTTTCCGAATCCACCGCTTCGATGTAATCCACGACTCCGGATGAGGCCTCTATCGACGCGCGCAGCTCCGCAAGCATCGCGGCAAGATCGGTTCGGCCTGATTCGATCTCCGCTTTCAGCTTCGCAAGTCCGCGCGAAAGAGAGAGCGCATTCCGGTGCTCCTCCTCCGAGAGGTATTTGTTGCGCGAGCTGCGGGCGAGACCGTCGGGTTCGCGGATGATCGGGGAAATCACAATGCGGATCGGGAAGTTCAGGTCGCGCACCATGCGCTTGATGATCCGCGCCTGCTGCCCGTCCTTCTGCCCAAACACCGCGATGTGCGGCAGAGTGGCGAGAAACAGTTTCGACACGACGGTCGTCACGCCGCGGAAGTGAATCGGGCGCGTTTTCGCGCAGAGTCCCTTCGAGAGCTTCTCTTCGACGACCCAGGTGGAGGAATCCTTCGGGTACATTTCATCAGCGGACGGCGCGAAAACGGCGTCGACGTTCTTGCTTTCGAGCAGCTTCGTGTCGTGCTCGAAATCGCGGGGATATTTGTCGAAGTCCTCGTTCGGGCCGAACTGAGTCGGGTTGACAAAGACGGTGACAATGACGGTGTCGGCGCCGTTTTTGCGGGCGGTGTCGATCAGCGAGAGGTGTCCCTCGTGCAGAAATCCCATGGTCGGAATGACGGCAAGGGTGGCGCCGGCGCGGCGTTTCGCATCGGACCATTCCTGCATTTCACGGATCGTACGGATGATTTTCATTTCAGCTTTCACTCTTTCTTATGCGTTGGCTTTGCGGATGCGTTCCGCTACGGATTTTTCGTAAGCATCGAAATCGTCGATCATGACTCTGGCGACTCCGCTCTTCATGGCGGCTTCGGCGACGCGGGCGGCAACGCGCGGAACCACGCGTGTGTCGAACGGTTTCGGAATGACGTAGCTTTCCTTCAGCGGATTTTCTCCGTCGAACACGCCGTTCGCCGCATCCCGCGGATAGGCTTCCTTCAGCTGGGCGAGAACATCCGCCGGAATCGGTTCCGAAGCGATTTCCGCAAGAGCTTTCGACGCGGCAAGCTTCATTGCTTCGTTGATATCCGTCGCGCGGACGTCAAGCGCGCCGCGGAAGATTCCGGGGAACCCGAGGACGTTGTTCACCTGGTTCGGGAAGTCCGTGCGCCCGGTTCCGACGACCGCAGCGCCGGCGTCCTTCGCATCCTGCGGATTGATTTCCGGAACGGGGTTCGCCATGGCGAAAACCACCGCGCCCGGAGCCATCGACGCCACCATTTCCTTCGTCAGCGCGCCGCCGACGGAGACGCCCATGAAGACGTCCGCGCCCCTGATCGCTTCGGCGAGCGTGCGTTCGGTCATCGGACGCGCAAAACGCTTCTTCTGATCGTTCAGGTCGGTGCGTCCGCTGTGAATCGTGCCTTTGGAGTCGCAGAGCGTGAAGTTCTCGCGTCCGGCTCCGGCGGAAACGTAGTATTCCGCACATGCGATGCCGGCCGCTCCGGCTCCGTTCATGACGAATTTGCAGTTTTCAATTTTCTTGCCGACAAGCTTGAGCGCATTCAGGATTCCCGCGAGAGAGATGATCGCGGTTCCGTGCTGGTCGTCGTGAAAAACGGGAATGTTCATGGATTTCTTGAGGGCCGGCTCGATTTCAAAGCAGGCGGGCGAACCGATATCCTCAAGATTGATGCCGCCGAAGGTGGGCTCCAGAGTCTTGACAACTTCAATCACTTTCTTCGGGTCGGTCTTGCCGTTTTCCTGAAATACGGAGCCGAGGCAGATCGGAATGGAGTTGATGTCCGCGAACTTCTTGAAGAGCACGCTCTTGCCTTCCATGACGGGAAGCCCGGCTTCGGGTCCGATGTTGCCGAGCCCGAGAACCGCCGTGCCGTCGCTGACGACGGCAACCGAATTCGCACGTCCGGTGTATTCCCAGACGGCGTCGGGATTGTTGTGAATTTCCATGCAGGGGACCGCGACGCCCGGGGTGTAGGCGAGCGAAAGATCGTGCTGCGTGTTGCAGGGTTTGGTCGGGACGGAGGCAAGTTTGCCTTTCGGCGCGGAGCCGTGATACGCAAGTGCGTCCTGCGCAAGTTCGGTTTTCGGATCGGTTGCCATTTTTATCTCCTCAATTCTTTATAGATGTTCATGCTACAGGTTTGCGGACGGGGATGCCGCGTTCCGCGAGGAACTCTTTCGCCTGCGGAACCGTGAATGTCCCGAAGTGGAAAATGCTCGCGGCGAGAACCGCGTGCGCCCCGCCGTCGCGGAAGACTTCATAGAGGTGTTCCAGCTTGCCGGCGCCGCCCGATGCGATGACAGGAACGGAAACGGCATCGGAAATGGTCTTGGTGAGCTTGATGTCATACCCGTTCTTGGTGCCGTCGGCGTCCATGCTGGTCAGGAGGATTTCCCCGGCGCCGAGCTCCACGCCCCGCCGCGCCCATTCGAGCGCGTCGATGCCGGTGTTGCGACGTCCGCCGTGCGTGTAGATCTCCCAGCGTTTTTCACCCGGAACGCGGCGCGCGTCGATCGCGAGAACGATGCACTGGTTTCCGAAACGTTCCGCTCCCGCGCGGATAAGATCGGGATTCTGAATGGCGGAGGAGTTGACGGAAACCTTGTCCGCTCCGGAATTGAGCATTTTGCGCATATCCTCGACGGACCGGATTCCGCCGCCCACGGTCAGGGGAATGAAGACGTTCTCCGCGGTTCTGCGGACGACGTCGTACATGGAATCGCGGGCGTCGCTGGTCGCGGTGATGTCAAGGAAGACAAGTTCATCCGCTCCCTGGCGGTCGTATTCGATCGCGGCTTCGACAGGATCGCCGGCGTCGATGAGGTTGACAAAGTTGACGCCTTTGACGACGCGTCCGCCGGTTACGTCGAGGCAGGGGATAATTCGTTTTGCCAGCATTGGTTCCATCCTTCGTTTTTGCATAATGTATCACGAAAACGGGAAAAGTCCAATGCAAACCGGAGGGAACTGCCGATTTTTACTTTCCGAACTGAGCTCCGAACGCCTTCAGCCCCTGCTCGCGTTTGACTTTGAACTGCGCGGCCGTGCATTCCAGAAGCCCCAGCAGACTCGTCAGTTTTTTCTTCGGAGACCAGCCCGCGTTCAGCTTTGGAATCATGCCGCCCGGACGATACAGCGAATTGCCCTGCTCCAGATAAATTTTCCCGTCCCGGCACGAAACCGCATGGAAGCCGCATGCGGCGCCGAAAAGACGGAGACGGACCGTGATCAGCATGTTCTCCGCGGCGTCGGGCAGCGGACCGTATTTGTCGCGGAGCTCCTCGTGGTAATCGTCGACCTGGGCGGGATCCTCGAACATCGCGAGACGGCGGTACGCTTCCAGACGCAGACGGTCGTCTTCGATGTAATCCGGCGGAATCGCGGCGGCAAGATGTTTTCTGTCCGTATCGAGCGCGTATTCCAGGAAGTCCAGATTGAGGTCGCAGGTGATCGGGCGGGCGTTTTTGATCCCGCGCAGATTGTTCGCGGCCTCGCGCAGAAGCTGGCAGTACAGATGAAAACCGATGGCGTCGACGTGCCCGCTCTGCTCCGCTCCGATGATGTTCCCCGCTCCGCGGATCTCAAGGTCGCGGATCGCAAGCTGGAAGCCGGAGCCGAGGTGCGTGTAGCGGCGGATCGCCTGCATGCGCCGGCGCGCGTCGCCCGTCATGATTCCCGACGGAGGAAGCAGCAGATACGCATACGCCTGGCGGTTCCAGCGTCCGACGCGCCCGCGCAGCTGATGCAGTTCCGCAAGTCCGAACATGTCGGCGCGTTCGATAATCATCGTGTTTGCGTTCGGAATGTCAATTCCCGATTCAATGATCGTGGTGCAGACGAGAACGTCGATTTTCCCTTCGATGAACAGCCCCATGATACCTTCGAGTTCGGAACCGCGCATCTGTCCGTGGGCGACGGCGACGCGTGCGCCGGGAGCGAGAGAGCGGATCTCCTCCGCCGTCTTTTCGATGGTATTCACGCGGTTGTGAATGTAGAAAACCTGTCCGCCGCGTCCCAGCTCCCGCGCAAGCGCGGCGGAAACGAGCGATTTCTCCTGCTGGGCGACGACCGTATGGACCGGCAGACGGCGCGTCGGCGCGGTGGTAATCGCGCTCAAATCGCGCAGACCGGACATGGACATGTGGAGCGTTCGCGGAATCGGGGTCGCAGTCATGGTCAGCACATCGACGGTCGAGCGGACCGCCTTGAGTTTTTCCTTGTGCTCCACGCCGAAACGCTGTTCCTCGTCGATGATGACGAGTCCGAGTTCATGGAATTTGACTTCGCTTCCGACGAGCGCGTGCGTTCCGATGATGATGTCTATGGAGCCGTCCGCCAGACGTTCGACAATCTGTTTGCGCTCCTTTCCCATTTTGTGACGGGTCAGAGTTTCAATGACAATCGGGAACTCCGCGAAGCGTTCCGTAAAACTCAGATAGTGCTGCTGCGCCAGAACCGTCGTCGGCACCAGCACGGCGACCTGCTTGCCGGAAACCGCGCATTTGAACGCCGCACGCATCGCGACTTCCGTCTTGCCGTAGCCGACGTCGCCGCAGAGCAGACGGTCCATAGGGCGCGATGACTCCATGTCGCGCTTGATCTCCTCAATCGCCTTCTTCTGACCCTCGGTCTCGTCATAGGGAAACGAATCTTCAAACAGTTTCTGATCGTAACCGTCTTTCGGGAACGGCATTCCGGGGGACGCCTTGCGGATCGCCTGCATCCGGAGCATCTCACAGGCGAGTCCTTTTGCGGAGCCCGCCGCCTCCTCCCGCGCCTTCGCCCAGCGGGAGGAGCCCAGCTTCGAAAGCTGCGCGCCTTTCAGATGCGAACCGACGTAGCGGGAAACCAGATGCGCCTGCCAGACCGGAACGTAAATCACTTTTTCATCGGCGAACTCCAGTTCCAGCGATTCAATCGCGCTTCCGGCGGAACGGATCGTCTTGATGCCGCGATAAAGACAGAGCCCGTAATTCAAATGAACCGTAAGATCGCCGACTTCAATATCCGCCATGTTTTCGAGCTCGGTCCGGGAGGCTTTCTCAAGATCCTCCTCCGACTCGTCGGCCGTACGGACACGGTCTTTGCCGCGGAGGCACGCGGGGAAGAGCTCGCGTTCGGTCAGAAACAGCGCCTTCTGTTTCGGAAACATCACGCCGCAGGGAATATGAAGCCGCTCCACGGAAAGTTTGTCCGATTCGGGAATGCCGTTTTCACGGAGCCATTCGGTGATATGCTCGAAATCGGAATCCTTGTGTGCGGCAAGGACGACCTCCATGCCGTCTTCGAGAGCATGTCCGACGAATTCGGCGGAAAGCCTGCGTGAAATCTCAGTCACCGAATCGCGCGCCTCTTCATCCGCGCTTGCGCGGAGAGCGGGAGAAACGCCGATGCAGGAACGTTCCGCTTTCCCGCCATGCTCAATGCAGTCGACTTCCGATTCCAGAATATGCACGGGCGCAAATTTTTTCCGGAACGCCTCCCAATGCTCCGCCGTTCTGCCGCCGCCATATTTCTTGACCGCTTCCGCGCAGTCGTCGGGCGATTCCACAACAAGGGAACGGCCGGGAGCGTAATCGGAAAAATCAAAATACTCATCCGTCCCCTCGACCTGCTCGCAGCCGGAGCGGGCGATGATTTTGCAGGAATCGATTTCGCGGACGGAGCGCCCGTTGTCGGGCGTGTATTCGCGCAGAGAATCGATCTCGTTCCCGAAAAATTCGATGCGGACGGGAAGTTTCATTCCAGGAGAAAAGACGTCGAGGATGCCGCCGCGTTTGGAGAATTCTCCGGAAGAGGCGGCCTGAGGCTCATCGTCGTAACCGAGGGCAACGAGACGTTTGACGAGCCGCGCCATATCGACGGCATCGCCGCGGCGCAGAATGATCCCGGAGCCCTGGAATTCGTTCGGGTCGGGCGTCGGCGAGAGAAATGCAAGAACGGAGCCGACGACGATGTCCGGTGGTTTTTCGGAATTCATTCTTTCGAGCAGTTCCGCCCGGGCGGATTCGCAGTCAAGCGTGACGGTGTCGCGCCAGGAGCCTTCGGGAAGGAGCGCGGAACTCAGGGGATGCCCCGCGGCTTCCGCCCAGATGCGCAGTTCATGCTCGGTCTGCTCCGCAATGGCATACGAGGGAGCGGCAAACAGCATTTTCGTCCCCTTCGGAGCGCTCAGACAGAGGCGCAGAAGTTCAAGAGCCGAAGTGTCTTCATCCACGGCGATGCGGATATTCCCCTCCTTCCGCATAACCCGCAGATAGGATGAAAAAATATTTTTAAATTTATTTGCTTTCCCCGGTTGACTTTTTCTCATTTGGTGTTATCTTTCCTATTGCGTATGTCATCACACGCACCGGTTCATTGTGATCCGGTAAACTGTAAACAACAAAAGCAAAGCTATGTCAGGGATTAATAGAACAGACAAAAGCCCAAAAGTCAAGGGCAAAAATGAAAAGTCTTCAGTAAAAGTTGCTGAAAAATCTGTTTCCCCCGCGAAAAAAGGCGCAAAAATTGACGCCAAGACCGTTCCTGCCGAAAAGGCGGAGGTCAAAAAAGCTGATCGTGCGGAAAAGAAATCGTCACCGACGGAAAAAAAATTGACGAAAACCCCCGTTCCCGCTTCCGAAAAGAAGGCGGGAAAGAAGGCGGAAGCTCCCAAAAAGACCGTTTCCAGAAAAGCCGAACCCGCGAAGAAGACCGCTGAAGCGCCAAAAGCTCCGGCAAAGAAGACTCCTGCCAAAAAAGAAGCCGAACCCGCCGCCGAAGAGAAAAAAGCCCCGGTAAAGAAAGTCCCCGCAAAAAAAGCGGAACCGGCGGCCGAGACGAAGAAAGCTGCGGCAAAAAAGGCTCCTGCAAAGGAAGTCAAAGCGGAAGAGGAGAAACCGGTCAAGAAGACGGCAAAGCTGAAAGCCGCCGCTCCCGAGAAGAAGAAACATCCGAAAAAAGCCGAAGAACCGGAAGAGAACGCCGTTCCGAACAAAAAGAAGGACGGCGACGACGATGATGATGATTTTGTGATTCCGGAACCCAAGCCGATGACCGATGCGGTCCTGCCTCCCTACGAGGAGGAGCCGGAACCGCCGGCGGACGATATCCTTCCCGAGGACCTCGACGACCAGGAAGCGTACAAGAATGTCGAAGATGAATCACTCGATCTTGACGACGACAAGAAAGAGGGGGAAGCGGAAGAGAAGAAAAACCCCAAACTCGCTCCGGTCGCGGCGTCGAAGAACGACACGATGAAAGTCTATATGCAGGACATCGGTCAGATTTCCCTTGTTTCCAAATCGGAGGAAGTCGACCTTGCCGCCAAGATTCACGGCCGCGACACCGGCGAACACGACGAAGCGCGCGCGACGCTGATTCAGGCGAACCTGCGTCTGGTGGTGAAGATCGCCCATGACTTCAAGGGGCTCGGTCTTCCGCTGCTCGACCTGATCTCCGAAGGCAACATCGGACTGATGCGAGCCGTTGAAAAGTTCGACCCGGCGAAAGGCGCGAAATTCAGCTCCTACGCCGCGTGGTGGATCAAACAGTCGATGCGCCGCGCCCTGGCGAACCAGAGCCGCACCATCCGCATCCCCGTGCAGTCCGCGGGAAAAATCAACAAGATCAAATCCGTCCGCATGAAACTTGCGGAAAAACTCGGACGCGAACCGTCGGACGCCGAAATCGCGGCGAATCTCGACTTCAGCGAACGCACAGTCGCCGGGCTACGTCTGGCGGATCTCAAAACATTCTCTCTGCACGACCCGATTCAACAGGGCGAAGACGGCGAATTCCAGGACATCATCCCGGACCGCGGCGCCATGACGCCCGACCGGATTCTCGGAGACGTGGAGTCGATCAAGCGTCTTGTGGAACTTCTCCGCGACCTTGATGACCGCGAACGCATGATTCTGAAAATGCGCTTCGGGCTCGACAACAACCGTCCGCGCACTCTTGAAGAGGTCAGCCAGGAAATCGGCAGGACCCGCGAGCGCGTGCGTCAGATTCAGAACCAGGCTCTCAGCAAGCTGAAATCCCTGCTTGCGGACGAAGCCGACTTTACAAACGACTGAGCATGAACAATATCAACACACAACGCTGAAGGGGGGTGAACACAATGGAAGCAACGGAAGTCAGACTGAAAAAAGGCGAGCCGATCGATCGCGCTCTCCGCAAACTGAAAAAGAAACTCGACAAGGAAGGCACCCTCAAGGAACTTCGCAACAGAAGACACTTCGAGAAGCCGAGCGAGAAGAAACGCCGCACCCAGCGCCGCAGAGGCTGATTGGGCAGCTTTTCCATGCCGCGAACGGATTTTTCCCCTTTCGCGGCTTGTTTTTTATCCACCGGGGATCACTGCCGATCCCGAAAAAGAAAGATTGAGGAATGACAAACGACGAACGCAAATACCTGAAAACAGTCAGCAAAGGGCGAACCTTTCTGTGGCTCCCGATCCTCGACTGTTATGTCCTCCGGGAATTCCTGATTCCCTTCTCCGTCCTTGCGTTCACCTTCACCCTGCTCTTCCTCATCGGCGATGTGTTCAACGACCTCTCCGACTTTCTGGAACACAAAACCTCCTTCTTCCTCGCCGCAAAATATTTCATTCTGAAAATGCCGGGCAACATCCGCTTCGTTCTGCCGATCTCCGTCCTCCTCTCATGCATGTACTGCATCGCGAACCTCGGACGGACCCGCGAAATCACCGCCATGCGCGCATCCGGGCTTTCCATGGTCCGGTGCGGCGGCGCAATCTACATCGCCGCCCTCTGCGTGACATTCGTCAATTTCTGGTTCAACGAACAGCTCGTTCCGGACTGCGATATGAGCGCAAAAGTCCTCATCAAATCCCTCGGCGACCGCAAGTATGAAGAGCGCATGTACAGCATGCTCCAGTTCCGCAGTTCCGACAAGACCCGCGACTGGCTTTTCACCAACTTCGACAAAGGCGGAACTCAGAAACGCGTGATTCTGAAACAATACAAAACCGATGAAAACGGACACCGCTACATTGCGTGGGACCTGCAGGCGGATGAGGCGGAATACACCCCGTCCGGCTGGATTTTCCGCGGAGTCAAGCGCACTCCGTACAGCGAAATTCTCCATGTTCCCGGCGCGGAAGAACACCTCGGGGAACTTCGTTTCTCTCCGGATCAGATTCCCGAAACCGTGGAGAACATCGGCAACGCCATCCGTCCGCCGGACGAGCTTTCCTCCGCTGCGATCTGGCGCATTCTCAAAGACAATCCGACCATGGTGGATTCCCTCCGGAACGTCTATCAGACCATCCTCTATTACCGTCTGGCCTTCCCGTGGGTCTGCTTCCTCTGCGTCTTCCTCGGGCTCCCGCTGGCGGCGAAAAACGAGCGGGCCGGCGTCTTTCTCTCAATCGTGACGGCCGTCGGCGCAATCGTCGTGTTCCAGATGATGACTGAAATTTTCCTGGTTCTCGGCAAGCAGGGTTACATCCCTCCCTTCATCGGCGGTGTCGGACCGACGCTGGCGTTCCTGTTCTACAGCTACTTCTTCGTCATCCGCAAATCGACCTGACGGTTTGCGGACATTCCGCAAAATCTTTCAGAAAAAAATCCGCTCCGCATTTGCATTTTCTTCATTTGATGATTAAAATACCTGATGTACGGAAAAATTTCAAACGAACAGGAGATTCGGATATGTTCAAGAACTTCATCGGAAAATTCATGACCGCTTTGCTTATATCCGCCGGAGTCATCGCTCCAGCCGCCGCAAACGCCGCCGCATGGGACGGCGGAGACTGGCCCAAGCAGGTGGAAGGGCGCGTCATCGAGTATCTCATCATCACGGCCAACTACCAGAGCCCGCGCAACCTTGCGGCGGCAATTCAGGAGGCGACGCGCAACCCGATTCTCCTTCTGCCGCCCGTCAATGCCGAACAGCAGGCGATCTATCTCATTCTTCCCGACGGCAAGGAGCCGGCGAAACTCGACCCCGACCAGTTCAGCGCCTGCATCTCCGCGCTCAATCCGAAACGCATCGTCATCATCGGCGACGAAACGATCGTCCCGAACGATTACCGTCTGGCAATCGACCGCAAGTATGAAATCATCGATTTTGCAAGCAAGAGCTGGTTCGTGAACGCCGTCTCCGCGGCAAATCTCTTCAACTCCGACCGCATTAAAAAGAATTTCGAGGCAAAACGCAATGCGGAAAACGAAGTTCCCGAAGTCGATGAAGCCGACACGGCAAAAGCGCCCGCGGAGGAAAAATGAACATCTTCTGCCGTCTGACGCTCAACACGTTCCGCGAATGCGTGCGCGAACCGATCTTCTTCCTGCTCCTGCTCGTCGGACTCGTCCTCATCTGCCTCCTGCCGATGTTCTCCATGTTCGTATTCCGCGAGCAGGTGAAACTGGTTGTCGACAGTTCGATGGCAACGACCATGGTGCTCGGACTCATCGTCGCCGCCCTCTGCTCCAGCCACACCATCACGCGGGAAATGCGCAACGGAACCGTTCTGCTTCTGCTCTCGAAACCCGTGCCGCGCCACACGTTCATCACCGCAAAAATAGTCGGCGTCACCATGGCGCTGACCGTTTTCACGTTCGCCATGATCGCCGCATCCTTCGTTGCGCTGATGATCGCCAAAGATCAGTTCCGTCTGGACTTCGGCGCGATGGCGTTCTACTACGGAACGCTTGCCGTCTGCGCACTGACCGCGGCGACGCTGAACTATCTCAAAGGAATATCATTCCCCTCTGCGATCACCTTTCTGACGGCAGTCGCGCTTCCCGTTTACGCAGTCCTGCTCTACCTCGTGCAGGGAGCGCCCGACGATGAAGGATTCATTCCGCCGCTGCAGTTCATCACGGCGCTCTCGCTGCTCTTCCCCGCGATCTGGCTGATGGGCGCGATTTCGGCGGCGCTCGCGACCCGCTGCGGAATCGTCGCCAACCTGACGACATGCTCCATTCTCTTCTTCCTCGGACTGATCTCGAAATACGTTTCCGCCCACTGGATCGGCGGCGGATTCGCGGGCGATCTCTTCTCCGCGATTCTCCCGAACTGGCAGTACTTCTGGATGGCCGACGCTCTCGCGGCGCACACGCGGATTCCGCTCCGCTATCTCGGCTGGGCTCTCGTTTACAGCATCATCTACGGCGGCTTCTGGACCGTCTGGGCCATGGCGCTGTTCAACGACCGTGAAGTCGCGAAAGACGCCGTCAACTGAGAGGTCCGGCATGGACGGATTGACTGCGATTCCGGCGGCGGACCCGCGGATCTCTTATTCCGATTATCAGAACCGCATCGACAACGGCGGACGCATCGGATTCAACCGCACTGTTCCGAATGAGAAAAAATACAATCTCGACTCCCCCGGCGCGCGGATGCGCTTCCGCACGAACGCCTCGAAAATCATTGTCGATCTGCTTTACAAGGAGCGGACCAACCCGAACCGGATGCAAAACGGGCTCGGCGTCTATCTCGTCGACGGCAAAGCGGGGGAGCGCACCACATTTGAACGCTCCAAACGCGACGGCTGCAAAAACGAACCCGTCGCCGTCAAGATCCGCGCCGACGGCGAATGGCACGACTATGAACTTGTTCTGCCGTACGGAGACATCGTGGAAATTCACACGCTTCATACAAATCCGGAAGCGGAATTTGCAGAACCGAAACCGCGTCCGCCGTACCGCGCGGTGTTTTTCGGGGACTCCATCGTCCATGGATTCAGCGCGTCGCGGATCGACCGCACCTTCCCTTACCTGGTCGGCGAACTGCTCGACTGGGAGATCGTCAATATGGGCATTGCGGGAATCGGGCTCAACCCGGGCGCGGCGAAAGTGCTCGGCGCGCTGAAGATGAACCGGCTGGTATGCTCGATCGGAGCAAACGACTGGCGCGAAGGAATGCTGCCGGAAAAATTCCGCGCGAATCTCGAAAAATTTCTGCATGACTTCCGCGCATTCCAGCCGGAAACACCCGTTGATTTTCTTTCGCCGATGTGGCTTTCAACCAAATTCAAAGCGCCCGCGGCGCATCACACGCTTCAGGAATTCCGCGAAGTCTATGCGGGATTCGGAGCGGAATGCGGCGATCCGCACGTGCGGATCATCAACGGAAGCGAACTCATCGACCACGACCCCGCGCTCTACGAACCCGACCATGTGCACCCGCGCGACGCCGGAATCGAACAGCTCGCGGAACGTCTTGCCGAACAGCTGATGGAGGATTTATGACCATTAAATTCAACGGAAAACACGAAGAGGTTCCGGAAGCGATCTCCGTTGCGGCGTTTCTGGAAGCAAAAAACATCCGGTCCCCGCATTTGATTCTGGAACTGAACGGGGAAATTCTCGCGAAGCCGGAAGAGTGGACAAATACCGTTCTGAACGACGGCGATGCGCTGAATGCATTCTCCATGGTGGGAGGCGGTTGATGAACGTCAACACGTACCTGAAACCGGAGGAAATCAAGAAGCTCCGCAGCGTCCGGATCGGCATCGGCGGCGCGGGCGGACTCGGCTCGAACGCGGCCGCGCACCTGGTCCGCGCAGGCGTGGAACAACTCGTCATCGCGGATTTCGACACGGTCTGCGAGAGCAATCTGAACCGCCAGTTTTTCTTCCGCGACCAGCTCGGAATGCCGAAAACGGAAGCGCTTGCGGAGAATCTGCGGCGCATCAATCCGGACGTGAAGCTTGAACTGCACGACACCCGCGTAACGGCGGAGAATATCCACGGAATCTTCGATTGCTGCGATTTGTTTCTGGAAGCGTTTGACGCGGCGGATTCAAAAACGCTGTTCGTGCGCGAGCTGCTTCCGCTGGGGCGTCCGGTCGTCGCGGCGAGCGGGCTTGCCGGCTGGGGACGATCCAACGCCATGCGGGTGCGGAAAGTCGGCGCGAACCTCTACCTTGCCGGAGATCTGACTTCGGAGATCGGCGGGACGCTGACGCCGCAGTCCGCACGCGTCGGAATCGCGGCGGCACAGGAGGCGAATACCGTGCTGGCGCTGATTCTCGGCAGGGAAATCTGAGGAAAGCTGCTGATATTCAACAGCTTTTTCAGTTCAAAAAGAAGAAAGGTCAAGAAAAAGTTTTAAAAACGACTTGACTTTTCCCTGATTCGGTGTAGATTAAGCGGAATAAGACGGCTATTTAGTCAGAAACAGCAATTTGAAACAGAACTTTTATCAGAAAGGGCTTAAAATGTCGGAAATTGCAGATAAAGTCAAAAAGATCGTGGTCGAACAGCTCGGAGTGAACGAAGACCAGGTCACCGCTGACGCAAAATTCATCGAAGACCTCGGTGCTGATTCTCTGGATCAGGTCGAGCTGGTCATGGCTCTCGAAGAAGCCTTCGGCGCTGAGATTCCGGATGAGGACGCCGAGAAGCTGACAACGGTTGGCGATGCCATCAAGTACGTTGAAAGCAAGCAGAACTAAGGCTGATCAGTCTTTAGTGTATACGATGGGTCATCCAACTCGAAAAGGGTTGTGACCCATTTTTTTTGTTAAAGGAGGACTGAATGAGTTCCAGACGAGTTGTTGTAACAGGGATTGGTGCGATTTCCAGCGTCGGAAACAATGTCGACGCCATGTGGGAATCGCTTGTTGCCGGCAAAAGCGGCATCGGTCCGATCACAAAATTTGACGCGGCTGACTTCAAAACACGCATCGCAGGCGAAGTCAAAGACCTCGACGTCACCCCGTACATGACGGAAAAAGAGGCGCGCCGTCTCGATGATTTCTGCATTTACGCCATCGCCGCCGGCGACGAAGCCATGAAGGACGCAGGTCTCGGAATCGACGTCCGCGACGGCTCCGTTGTCGATCCCAACCGCATCGGCGTCTGCGTCGGAAGCGGCATCGGCGGCATCCGCACAATGGAAGAACAGTGCATGAAGCTGCTCCAGCAGGGCCCGAACCGCGTCAGTCCGTTCCTCATCCCCATGATGATTATCGACATGGCTTCCGGCTCCCTCTCCATCCGCTATGGAGCGAAGGGACCGAACCATGCAGTCGTTTCCGCCTGCTCCACCGCGACACACTCCATCGGAGAATCCTACTGGATGGTCAAGCGCGGCGATGCAGATATGATGATCACCGGCGGCGCCGAAGCATCCGTTTCCAGACTCGGCTTCGCCGGATTCTGCTCCATGAAGGCACTCAGCCAGCGCAATGACGACCCGACCCGCGCCAGCCGTCCGTTCGACAAGGACCGCGACGGATTCGTCATGGCGGAAGGCGCCGGCATCCTGATTCTCGAAGAATACGAACATGCCAAAGCGCGCGGAGCTAAAATCTACGGAGAAATCGTCGGTTACGGCGCAACAGGCGACGCATACCACATCACCTCCCCCGCTCCCGGCGGCGAAGGCGGCGCACGCGCTCTCTCCATGGCGCTCGACAACGCCGGACTCAATCCGGATCAGGTCGACTACATCAACGCCCACGGAACCAGCACGTCCCTCAACGACAAGTTTGAGACGGCGGCAATCAAGGCCGCGTTCGGCGACGCCGCGTACAAGCTTGCGATGAGCAGCACAAAAGGCTGCATGGGCCATTCCCTCGGCGCGGCGGGCGGACTCGAAACCATCGTCTGTCTCAAGGCGATGCAGACGGGTGTCATCCCCCCGACCATCAACTACACGACGCCGGATCCGGACTGCGATCTCGACTGCACTCCGAACACGGCGCGCGAACGCGCTGTCAACGTCGCCGTCAACACCAATCTCGGATTCGGCGGACACAACGGCGTGATCATCGTCAAGAAAGTCTGAGGTTCGATATGAAGAAACTGATTCTCGCATTTACGGCTCTTTCGCTCGCCGCCGCGTTCACCGCGTGCAACTCCGCAAAAGAGGAAACCGTCGAAACCCGTCTCAAGCAGGAATACGGCTGGAAAGGCGATGCGCTCCCGCAGGCCGCGCCCGATCCGAAGCTTGTAATCGTCGTTCAGGAAGAGGCGCCCGCCGCTCCCGCGAACTCTGCGAATACGGAAAATGCGGGAATCGTTTCCACTTCCGACACCAAGACGGAGGCGGAGAAACCCGCCTCCATCGAGGAGCCTCCGGTTCCGCCCGCGCAGACCGAGCAGACCGCAAAGCCCGCTCCGGCGGAAAAGCCGGCTCCCGAAGCAGAAAAATCCACTCCGGTTTTCTTCCCGCGCGATTTCGAGCTCACCGGAGAGACCCGCGAACATATCGTCAAAAAAGGCGAAACTCTCTCCTCCATCGCGGCGGCGGAATACAAGCACGGCAAGTTCTGGGGCTTCATCTTCGAAGCCAACCGGAAACAGCTCGGCGACAATCCGGACATGCTCAAGCCTGGCATGAAACTCATCGTTCCGCTGATCCGCCCGAAAGCGAAAAAGACCGTCGCGGAACCCGCCGCACAAAAAACGGCGGCTCCGGAAAAAACCGCCGCTCCGGAAGGAAACTGAAACGCTCCATGAACAGCGGCGAAGAAGCTCTTGATCCTTTGTCGTCCCGCTCCGCGGCATCTCCCTACATAGAGGGCACCGGAGCGGAGATCAATGCTGTCTTCGCGGGAAACCTTTCCGCAAATGTGAAACGCGCCGAAGAAACGTTCGGCGTCACCCTCATCACCCGCGATGCGTGGATCAAAGTGGAATCGGACGACCCGGAGGCGGGCAAACGCGCCAAAGCGTTCCTCGAGCATCTCTTCCGGCTCCATGCTGACACCCGCGCTCCGCTCCGCCAGATGGATTTCGACCTCGCGCTCAAATCCTACTCTTCGGGAAGCCCGGCGGAACTCTCGAACTTCTTCGCATCAAAAATCAAAATTTCCCGCAGACGCCAGGAAATCGTCCCGCGCACGCGGAACCAGCTCGCATACGTCGAGGCTATGAACAAAAGCGACATCGTGTTCGCGCTCGGCCCCGCCGGGACCGGCAAAACCTACCTGGCGGTTGCAATGGCGGTCAACGCCCTCATGACGGGCAAGCGCGACCGCATCATTCTGGCGCGTCCGGCAGTGGAAGCAGGCGAAAACCTCGGCTTCCTCCCCGGCAAACTCGAAGACAAAATCAACCCGTATCTGCGTCCGCTCCACGACGCTCTCCGCGACATGATCGAGCCGCAGGAGCTCGCGACGCTCACCGAGCGCGGCATGATCGAACTTGCTCCGCTGGCATTCATGCGCGGGCGCACGCTTAACAACTCTTTCATCATTCTTGACGAGGCGCAGAACACGACCGACGACCAGATGCTCATGTTCCTTACGCGTCTCGGCTTCAACTCCCAGTGCGTGGTGGCGGGCGATCCGTCACAGACGGACCTGCCGTCGCGGAAAGCGAGCGGACTCGGCAAGGCGATCCGCCTTCTCTCGAAAATCGACGGAATCAGCATCTGCCGCTTCGACCGCGGCGACGTCATGCGTCACTCCCTCGTCGAACGGATCGTCACCGCATACGAACAGGATTCCCGCGCACCGGAAACAACCCGGGAGGAATAACATGTTTTCCTTTATACGGAATATTCTGGCCAAGCGCAAGATGGCTCAGCGCGGAATGCTCAACACCTCACGCAAAGTCAACCGCAGGGAATCCCTCTACAGACGCCTCATGAACAGCCGCCCAGCCGCATGGACCGTGATGACGCTCCTCGTCCTCGCCGCAAGCGTCTTCTCCATGATGCATCAGCTCTACCGTCCCCTGCCTCCCGATCTCAAGGGAGATCAGCCGGCCTTCTCAACCATCTATGTCCAGAACGATTTCGATTACGAAGACAGGGACAGAACAAAACAGCTCCGGGACTCCGCCGCCGCGGAAATTCCGCTTTACTACCGTCTCGACGACGAAAAGACTCAGCGGATTTCCGATGAACTCAACAAGCTTCTGCAGGAGATCCGGTCACGCGGAGCCGCGCTCAAAACCAGACAGCCGCACATCGCTTCCGACACGCCCGAGGGCAAACGCATCGCCGCGCTCCCCGAAACCGAACTCAAACGGCTCTATCTCATCGCCGACACGCCCCAGCTCACGACCTCTCTCCGGAAACAGCTGAACATCGCGGCACGCAACGGAATCATCCCCTCCGCCGACCGCGACAGCGATCAGGCGTCGAAATACCTGCGCATCATCGACGGCTACGGACGGATTCACGACCCGCTTCCGCGAAAGGACGTCCCGACCGTCTCCGAAGCCGCACACGCCATCAGCGAAGCCGCGCTTGAAACCTTCAGTTCCGCCGACAAGGAGGAGACGCTGAAGGCTCTTTCCGCCCTTCTGAAACCGCTGCTCGAGCAGGTTGAAATCCACGAGGACGAAGCGTTCACCCAAAAGGAGCAAAAGAAGGCCGCAGCGGGAGTGAAGCCCGTCATCCGGAAGATTTTCCGCGGCTACATCATCGTCAAAACCGGCGAACAGCTGACCGATGAGAACAAGAAAATTCTGGCCGCATACCGCGAAACCACGCGGATTCAGCGGGACAATATCCGGCAGGACGCCGGAAAGCTGATCGACCATGCGGGCAAATCCCTGCTGACCACGCTTTTCATTCTGCTCTTCTGCGGAATCTATCTCCACCACATCAACCCGGATATTCTGCAGAACGCGGAGCGCGTGCGGATGATCGGCTTCATCGTGGTCCTTTCGATTCTGCTGAACGTCCTCACGTACCGGACATTCCTTGTGTTCGGGGAAATTGAATCCGTTCCGCCGTGGCTGATCTGCATCGTCCTCCCCCTCGGGTTCGCCCCGATGGTGCTCTCCTGCATCTACGGGATGCGGGCCGCGCTGTTCGCCGGACTCTTCGTCTCCGTCATTGCGGCCTTCTCGGTCTACAGCTCCTTCCATATCGTGCTCATGGGACTCATGGTCAGTGCCGTCGCATCGTACGCGGTCCGGCACTGCGTCAACTACCGCAACCACTTCCTCTACGGTTTTCTCTCCGTCTCGCTGACTTCGCTGGCAATCGGTCTGCTCTTCATCTGGCGCGACATTCCGGTTCCGGGACGCGAATTTTTCCCGTGGAGCATTCTGCTTCCGTTCACCTCGGGGCTGCTCACGGCGGGCGCGACGCAGGTCACGCTCTACATCCTCGAAGTCTGCTGCGACACCCCGACCAACATGTCCCTCCTGCTTTACAGCGACTACAATCATCCTCTGCTGAAGCGTCTTCAGTTCGAAGCGCCGGGAACCTACCACCACAGCCTCGTCGTCTCCATGCTCGCCGAAGCGGCGGCGAAAGAGATCGGCGCGAATCCGATCAAGGCCCGCGTCTGCGCGCTCTTCCACGACGTCGGCAAGCTCGCCCAGCCCGAATATTTCTCGGAAAACGACAACGGCGAAAACAAGCACCGGGAACTCATGCCGAAAATCAGCGCGCTCATCATCCGCAATCATGTGAAGGAGGGGCTTGAGCTCGCACGCAAATACAAGCTGAAAAAACTCATGCGCGACGCCATTCAGCAGCACCACGGAACCGATCTCGTCCGCTTCTTCTACAAACAGGCCCAGGACTCCGGGGAAGAGGTAGACGAACACGACTACCGCTATGAAGGACCGGCTCCGCAGACGAAAGAGATCGCCATTCTCTCGCTCGCGGACGCCTGTGAAGCAGCTTCGCGCTCGCTTCAGAAACCCACGCACAACAAAATCGAAGAGAAGGTCAACGAAATCATTTTCTCGCGGATGCTCGGACATCAGCTCGACGCCGCGAATCTGACATTCAAGGAACTCACGACCATTAAAGAAAGTTTTGTAAACACGCTCACCGCCATGCTTCATGCGCGGGTGGCTTATCCCAAGGAGGCGACGCCGGATGAGAACGATCTGTTCATGGATGCGGCAGCAAGAAAAGCGGCCGAACAAAAAGACTCTTGAACAACTGGCGAAAGCAGCGGCTCTCGCGGCGGGACTGCCCGGCGACCTCGATGTCGCCGTGGTTTTTCTGCCAGATGACAAGATGGAGGAACTCAACCGGGACGCCCTGCAGCATCAGGGACCGACCGACGTCATTTCCTTCGACCTGCGCACGCCCGGATGCGACTTCCCGAAAACGGAAGACGATGAGTTCGAAGCGGACGTGGAAGTCTACGTCTGCCCGGACGTCGCACGCCGCGAAGCGGAAAAACGCGGTCTGCCCTATTCGCGCGAAGTCACGCTCTACATGTCCCACGGTCTGCTCCATGCAGCCGGTGAGGACGATCTTGTACCCGAAAAGAAACGCAGAATGCGCCGGCGAGAAAAACAGGTTCTCGCCGCGCTTGAAAAAGATTTTAACTTTGAAAGGATTTTCGGTCTCTGAGACCAGACCCCATGAATGATACTCTCAAGATTCTGATTCCGTCGAGCTGCGTGCTTTACATGCTGTTCTCCTGCGTCTTTGACGCATTTGAAGATCTCTCCGGCGGACGCGTCCGCAAAATTGAGGAAAAGAACCCCGAGCTTGCGGAAAAACTGGATTCATGGCTTGAACGCGATGACCAGATCCGCATGCTGTTCAAACTGCTGCTCTTCGCCGCAGCCGCGGTCTTCTCCGTCTCGGTCTACTTCGCTTCCGCCTCGCTCGACGGCGTTCTGGGTCTCAAGGTCCCGTACATGGAGATGTTCGTTCTTGCGGTCTCGATCATTCTGCTCTGTTCGGTCAGCGACCTGCTGGCAAAACTGCTTCTGCCGCGCGCCGACCTGTTCATCATCAAAATGACCGTGCCCCCGATGCTCGTTTTCGCCCGCGTCATTCTCGCCCCCCTTGCCCCGCTGTTCGGTCTGCTGAACCGCAAGATGGAGAAGATGATGGAGGACGCCCCCGAACCCGACGACAAGGCGAGTCTGGAAGATGAAATCCTCGATATGATGGAAGACGAGCCCGACGGCGATCTCGAGGAGGGCGAAAAACGCATGATCCGCGGCATCTTCGATCTTCAGGACATGTCCGTTAAAGAAATCATGACCCCGCGCGTCGACATGACCGCCATTCCGCTCTCCTCCAGCATCGAAGAGGCGATTCAGACCTTCGTCGCCTCCGGACACAGCCGCATTCCCGTCTACGGACGCACCATCGATGAAATCCGCGGCATCATCTACGCCAAAGACTTCCTCGCCGTTCCCCCCGAGAAGAAGAGTCTCGCCGGCATGATCCACACCCCAATTTTCATTCCCGAAACCAAAGCGGTCGATGAGCTGCTGGAGGAGATCAAACGCACCCGCAACCACTTCGCCGTCATCATCGACGAGTACGGCGGAACCAGCGGCATCGTCACCTTTGAAGACATCATCGAAGAGATCGTGGGCGACGTCCGCGACGAATATGACAGCGACGAGGATACCGTTCAAAAGCCGCAGCTTCTGCCCGACGGCTCCGTTCTGCTCGAAGCGCGGACCCCCGTCTCCGACGTCAATGAAATTCTCGACATCGACATTCCCGATTCGGAACATGCGGACACCGTCGGCGGCTATATCTGCGCCGAGCTCGGACGCATTCCCGAAACCGGTGAAACATTCACCGCGCCCGGACTCTTCCGCGCGAAAATCGTAAAAGCCGACAAACGCAAAATTCAAAAACTCAAGCTCTCGGTGCCCGATGATGAAAATGTCTGAACTTCCCGCTGAACCCGTCCACACAAGCATTGCCGCCCGCATCCGCAACTCTCTGATCGGAGGGCTCTTCATCGTCATCCCGATCTTCATCACCGTCTGGGTGGCGTACTGGGGGATCTCCGCACTGACCGACTGGGCGGTGACGCTCTACGAACAATTCCGTTTCCCCAACTTCCCCGCCTGGCCGATCGTCATCCGGATCGGCACGATCCTCCTGATCCTCGCCCTCCTGGTCGTCATCGGACAAATTGCAAAAATCACGCTCGGACGCAAGTTCATCGGCTGGATGCAGACGCTGCTCCTGAAACTGCCGCTTCTGCGGATCGTCTACTCCACCTGCGAGCAGATCGGGGAAACCGTGAAATCGTCGCAGGGCGGACTCTTCAAGCAGGTTGCGCTGTTTGAATACCCGAAAAAGGGCTCCTACGCAATCGGCTTCATCACCAACTTCAACGAAGAGAAGTTCGAAGTCAACGAAGATCTGCAGGAAGAGGTCTACAGCATCTTCATGCCGACCACGCCGAACCCGACCAGCGGTTTTCTGATTTTCGTACCGAAGCGCGAATGCAAGATTCTGAAGATGAGCGTTTCCGAAGCGATGACCCTGATCGTCAGCGGCGGAGTGATTCTCCCCGGCAAAAAACTGCAGGCGGAAAAATGAACGTACGGCGCGGCGGCTGGACCTGGTTTACCGATGATCCCGCGGTTCTCGAACCGTGGGCGGATTCCATCGGAGACCTGCTTGCACACCCCGTCAAGAAAAACGCCGTCCGCTCCGTCTGCCGCGCAGCCGGCGGAACCGGCGGCTGTTTCGTCAAAATCGAACGCAAGCCGGGATTCTGGAATCGGCTCCGCAACCGCTTCTTCTCCAAAGCGCAATCGGAATATAAATCCGGCCGACTCCTTCTGGAATGCGGCATCCCCTGTGCGGAATATCTGGCATGGGGACGATGCGGCGCAAGCTCGGCAGTCGTCTCCCGCGCACTCGACGGCTGGATTTCCGCGCTCAAATACTGGTACACCGAAGCGCGTTTCGACGCCGGAAAAAAACAGCGCTGGCTCGATGTTTTTTTTGATCTCACCTTCCGCTTCCGCGAAAATTCGCTGACACATCCCGACTTTCATGCGGGGAATGTTCTGCTCAATCCCGCAACAAATGAACATGCGCTGATCGACACGTACGGAATCCGCCGGAAGAACCGTCTGGACGAACAGGATATACGCGACATTCTCAGCTGGCTTCTTCCGCTCCGGATGGACGTTCCGGAGGACGAACTGATTCAGCGCCTCGACCGCCGCCGCATCCTCTCCCAGGCCGCGGAACCGTTCTTCCGCGAAATGGTGCGCCTGAACAATGTGCGCCTTGACCGCGATTGGGCAAAACGCCGCAGACAGATTCTTTCCGGCAACTCCAAATTCAGCCACACGGAAGGGAACCGGGAGATCCGGCATTCCCTCTGGCATGAACCCGTTCCGCTTCCGGAAGAAACGGAGTTGAGCATCCGGGAACTGGACATGCCGACGGCGCGGACGGAGTGGCTCGAATCGTTCCGCCGTCAGCTCCGGGGGGAAAAACTCGACGCCGTCCCCCTGATTTTCGAGAAAAACGGCGCAAAAGCGCGCCTTTTCACGCTTTCCGGGGAAAAAAAATCGTATTTTTTTTAGAATTCTGCAAATTCGCTGTTGAAATGTCCTGAATAGAAGCTATATTCGTAGACAGAACATCTTTTCAGAATGCCTGAAGACTAAAAAAGAAGGAGAGGATTGTAAAGATGGAAATTGCAACAATCGCTGTCATGATCGTCGCATTCATCGGAATGATTGTATGCGCAAAGAAACAGAAAACCAACCCGAACGCCAAGACTATCGCGATTCTCTGCCTGATCGTCGTCGTCATCTGCGCGGGCAAATTCATGGTCGACACCGGCTCCTTCGGCGGTCCCTCCCGTGAAATGAAGGAAGCCCTTGCAAGCTATGACCGCTTCAGCGAAGCATCCGCTCAGGCCGCGGGCGAACTCGTTTCCCGGAAATTCGCAGGTAAAAACGTCATAGTCGTCGCTTCCGGCGGAAACTCCTGGGACAAACAGCCGAACAAACTTGTCGACTATGTCAAGAAGTACATCACCGGCGCAACGGTCACCGTCAAGGGACTTCCCTACGACGTTCCCGAGAACGGCGGCGGAATGGTTGAAGAGTACATGAACGCCAAGTACTTCAACGATCTCTTCAAAGAGAACGCCGGAACCGACGTTTACGTCATGACCCTCAGCCTCCCCTATGATCCCGGCCAGATGCAGAGACTCTCCGTCTGGACCCAGAAGAACGGTCCGAAGCTCGTTCTCATCAACGCCGACGTCAACTATCTCGGCGAGCAGATTCAGAAGGGAATCATCGCCGGCGCGGTTGTCATGCGTCCCGATCTGAAACAGGAAGATTTCGAAAAGAACGCTCCGAAGGATCTCAAAGAGGCTTTCGCCGCCCGTTACCTCCTCGTCACGCCGGAAAACATTGTCGAAATGGCGAAGAAATATCCTTCCCTCTTCAACAGACGCTGATCGGATTCCAGAATCCATATTTTCAAAAGGACAGCTCCGGCTGTCCTTTTTTGTGCGACGATGAATTCATTTGAACTGACAGTTTCCAACGGAAAAACGGTGACGGTAGCCATCCGCCGCTCCGCCCGGGCGCGCAGAATCCGTCTCCGCGTAGCGCCCGCGGGACCGGAACTGGTCATCCCGCAGTTTGCTCCGCTCGAACCGGCTCTCGCATTTCTCCGCGCTCAGACGGCATGGCTGGAACAGACTCTCCGGACGATGCGTCCCACGCCCCTTCCAGCCCGTCCGGAAAACGTCGCGCTCGCATTTACGGGCGAAACGCTTTCCATCGTCTATACGCCTCTGGACGCCGTCTGGACGGGAGCACGCCAGAATGCGGATGTCCTGACCGTTTCGGGCGATGTTTCGACCGATGCGGCGTGCATTTCCGCTCTGCGCGAGTGGCTGAAGCGCAAAGCCAAAGCCGTTCTTCTCCCGTTTTCGGAACAGGTTTGCGCGGAATGCGGATTTTTCCCTTCCGGATTCGGAATCGGACTTGCGCGGAGAACGTGGGGGACATGCAGTTCCAAACGCAGAATCATGCTCAACGCCGGACTCCTCTTTTTCCCTCCGGAGATTGTGCGCTATGTAATCATTCATGAGGGCTGTCATCTGACGGAGATGAATCATTCGCTCCGTTTCTGGTCTCTGGTCCGCCGCTTTTACCCGTATCCGGAGCATGCGCGCCGGGTGCTGAACGGACGCGACAGCGCGTTCCCCGACTGGGTTCATGCGAAAATGTAAAGGGAACGCGCTCTCTCTCTTGACTTTTCCCGGTTTGCTGTTAAGTTATCGGAAAGAGTGTTTCAGGCATGCAAAAAAGGGGCTCGCTGGCACGCCTGGAACCAGCCACCCGAAAAACAGGAAAACCGGCAAATGCAGGAAGTATTTTGCGTCATCATGGCCGGCGGAAGCGGCGAGCGCTTCTGGCCGAGAAGCAGAAAAGACAAACCGAAACAGCTTCTCAATCTCTTCGGCAGCGAAACGCTGCTCGAACAAACCGTCCTCCGGCTCAACGGATTCATCCCGGACGACCGTATCTTCATCATCACAAACAGCGCTTACATGGACCAGATCCGCGCGCTCTGCTCCCAGCTCCCGCCCGAAAACATCATCGGCGAACCATGCAAGCGCGATACGGCGCCATGCGTCGCGCTCGCGGCGGGAATCGTCAAGGCAAAAGCGAAAACCGCCGACCCGGTCATACTCGTCCTCCCCTCCGACCATTTCATCTGCAACCGCAACGCCATGCTCAACGACTTCAGAATCTGCATGGAATGCGCGCTGAAACAGAACGCTCTGGCGACTGTCGGCATCATCCCCTCGCGTCCAAGTCCCGACTACGGGTACATCGAATGCGGCGACACCCTCGACCCGCAAAACGGAGTCCATCGCGTCATCCGCTTCCTTGAAAAGCCGGATGAGAAGACCGCCGCGGAACTTCTCGCCAAAGGCAGCTGCAAGTGGAACAGCGGAATGTTCCTCTTCCCTCTCCCCGTTCTGCTCGAGGAAATGAAACGCAACGCACCCGACCTGCTCGCGTTCACGGACGCCGTCGCCGCCGACTGGGGAACGGATGCATTCGATGCAACTCTCCGCAAACAGTTCCGGAACATCCGCAGAATCTCCATTGACTACGCCATCATGGAACACGCTTCCTCCATCATCGTAAAGGACGCGTCATTCGACTGGGACGACATCGGCAACTGGACGGCTCTGCGAAATCACCTTGAACCCGACGAGCGCGACAATGTCAGCTCCGGCTCCAACCTCCTGCTCGACTGCACCAACTGCATCGCCTACACGGAAAAAGACGCCGGCGTGCTTGCTGGAATCGACCTGAAGGACATGATTCTCATCAAAACCGCCGACGCTGTTCTCGTCGCCCCCGTCTCCAGCGCACCGAAAATCAAAACTCTGCTTGCGAAATTCGGCGACCGCGAAGGTTTCGGAAAGTACCTGTAACCTTATCTCACGAAACGGATTACCGCGGAGCGTTTGACGGCGGGCAGATTGCACCAGGCGTTCTCTTCCACCTTCAGCGCCTCCCTGCGGTCCTCCAGCGGGAAATAGATTTCCGCCGTGCCGCACCCGCCGAACCGGAAACTTTCGTTCTCCGCCGTGCCGCCGTCTTTCGTGCGGAGCCAAAGCAGAACCGTTTCCATTCCGCGCAGACCGTAAATCCGCATGCGGTGCGACTCCGTGCGGAACGGACGGAAATGCTCCGCCGCAGGGTCCACCCCCTCCACCGCCTTTGCAAAACGCTTGAAGTGATACCAGAGATTGTGTCCGGCAATATAGATGTGGTCCCAGTGCCACGGCTGTCCGCATCCGGCGGATCCGGCAAAGAAAGCGGCGAAAATCATGTCGTGCAGAAGCAGCCCTTCCCGATCGTCCGCATACTGATCGGAATAGCGCGAATGGTTCTTCTCCACAGCTCCGCACTCGGCGAGAATCGCGGGACGCGCGGGCGAACGGTCGAGCAGCTCCCGGACAGCATCCGCGCAAAGGATGTCCATCGGACCGCGGCAGACGTCGAGTTCTGCGCCGGGGTCGAAGTAACGGTGAACCTGCATCCAGCCGTTGTCTTTCACGGTTGCAAGCTGGTCGTAATTCCGGTAGCTGTCCCGTCCGGAAAAACTGCCGAGATTCTGAACGATCATCTGTTTCGGGAAAATCTGTTTGAGTTCCGCTATCATATAATCGCTCCAGGGCGCATAATCCTCAAGAGGAGCGACGGCATTGATTTCATTCCAGAGCTCCCATGCAATCACCGCGGGCGAATTGCCGAATCCGCATTTTGCGAGAAAACGCGCCTTGTCCAGATACGCTTTCCGGCACTCCGGCGAATTCATGTACTCATGCATGTCCGACGCCATCCCGATATAAACCGGATTGTTGAACCGGACAACTCCGGGAAAGGATTCCGCCTCGTTCTGTTTGCGGATGGAACGGAAGTGCTCAAGCGTAAACTTGATCTGCAGGCCGAGTTTCTCCGCCAGACCGACGATATAACGGATGTGCGAAACCGCGCGTTCATCGTACTCGCCGACCCGTTCCGGCATGACATTGAAAAAGGGAACGCCGAGCCAGATGCGGATGAAGTTTCCGCCGTTCTGCGCAAAATTTGTCATCCAGGTCCGGAAAGTTTCCAGCACCGTCTCTTCCGCCACGTCCTCCGAGCCGCGGAAGAAGCTGAGATTGCATCCGATCGGGACATACGTTTTCCCCTCTGCGTCCGCAAAATACCGCGAATCGACCGGGCTGACGTCAATAAAGGGAATGAATTTCATATACCTCTCCCGCCCCCTTCGCACCAGTGCTTCATCACCTGCGCGGCGGCCTTCCCGTCAATCGTGAATCCCTTGTCGCCGGCGGGATCATCGTGGAACTGCGGACGGTAATTCTGCTCGTCCCACTTCCACCAGAGCAGCCCGCTCCACCACGGCTCCGCCGAAAACGCGCGAATCACTGCCGCCAGATACTTTGCCTGCTCTTCGCCGTCGTACTTTTTTCCGTTGTTCCAGAAGTACGGACGCATTGACGCCGTTTCCGCCTCGCATCTTGCCGCCTCCGACGAAAAATACCCGTTCCGTGCATAGTAGCCGAACGTAACGCCTTTGAAAAAATAATCCGGTCCCATAAAATCTCCTTGTTTCTCTGTCATTATACCCGAAAACCTTAAAAAAGCAATATCTCAAGAGCCGTTTTTCATGCATAATTATGAATCAGAATATGCAAATATCTCTTGAAAAAGAAGTTTTAAGAAGTATAGTTCCTGAAAGGAGAAACAAAAAATGAAACAGGTCAACGGGCGCGATGTGGCCAAGGCGGCGGGAGTGTCGCAATCAACTGTTTCGCGTGTAATGAATTCAGATGCAAGAATCGGACATGACACGCGGTGCAGAGTGCTCGCCGCAGCACGGGAACTCGGTTATGACATGCGCCCCGCTTCAGGCAGATGGAGCGTCGGCGTCCTGTTCGGCTTCCCCGCACGCGATGCAAACGGCTACTACGCCGAGCTCTTCGCCGCAGTCTTTCAGGAAATCGAAAAGCGCGGGCTTCATCTGGAAGCGATCTGGAAAAAATTCAATATGGAAAATGAACCGCGCCCCATTCGCGGACTCCTCATTCTTTCCAATCCGGAGCCTCAGACTCTGACCCAATATTATCCGCTTCCCATCGTCTGGATCAACGGAAAATCCGATCATCTGCACAACATCTGTTCCTGCAACGTCGACAGCAAAGCCTCCTTGAATCTCGCAATCCGCCACCTCCGGGAACTCGGACACCGCGATATCCGTTTTCTCTCCCTGGAGGGCCGCGACGCAGAGGAGAAAAAACTCACTCACCGCTGGAGAAGCTTCCTTGCTCTCATGCGTGATTATGGTGTTGAATCCCCGGAACGCCAGGGCATTTTTCTCGACCAAAACTCACCCGACACCATGCTCAGCGCCGTCAGAAACGCCGTCAATGACGGATGCACCGCATTCATCTGCGTCAATTCCCGGCACACGCTGCAGCTCAATGCCGCGCTTCACACACTCCGTATTTCCGTTCCGGATGACGTGTCCGTCATTGACTGGGAATTTGACGGAGTCTCTGCGTATCTTGATCCGCCGCGGACCGCGCTTGCCGTCAATTTTGCCGGACTCGCCCGTCGTGCTCTGGATATGCTCACGACGATGGTTGAAAACCATACGACACCCCCCGATGCGCTGCTCTCCTCCATACTCATCCGCCGCAAAAGCTGTGCCGCTCCGCGGCAAATTCAGCCATCATGACGGATATACCCGGAAACAGAGCAAAAAAAAGCCGCTCTTGCGAGCGGCCTTTCTGCGGAATGTTAATCAGCCTTTGCGGCTTCTGAGCCTTCCGCGCTTGAGGAATCCGTCGTAATTTTTCATTACGAGGTGCGACTCCATCTGACTCAAGGTGTCGATCGTCACGCCGACGATAATCAGCAGGCTTGTGCCGCCGAAGAAGGACGCGACGTTGTACGGGATGCGGAACCATTTGTAGAGCAGCATCGGGAGGATCGCGAGGCCGAGCAGGAACAGGGCTCCGGCGAAGGTGATGCGTGTCATGGAATAGTCCAGGAAGTCGGAAGTCGGCTTTCCGGGGCGGATGCCCGGGATGTAGGCACCTTCCTTCTTCAGATTGTCCGCCACCTGAATCGGGTTGAACATATTGGCAACCCAGAAATAGGAGAACAGCAGAATCAGGATTCCATAACATACCATGTATGTGTAGGTGTCATGATTAAAGTATGCGGACATTCTCTGTATCGACTGAACCGGAATTGCCCGGAGCAGAACGCCCGGGAAAATCAGGATCGCGCCGGCGAAAATGATCGGCATGACGCCGGAGAAGTTCACTTTCAGCGGGATGTATGTGCTTCCGCCGGTCATTTTGCTTCCGATGATCTTCTTCGCCATCTGAATCGGAATGCGTCTCTGTCCCTGCGTGAGGATCACGGTGAGAGCCGTGACGACCGCGAAGAGCATGAGGAGGATCAGGAGATGCACGGGACGGAAACGTCCGCCTCCGGCAGTGGCTCCGCTGATCATCATTTCATACAGTCCGGCGAGAGCCTGCGGAAGGCGCTCGATGATGTTAATGGTGATGATGATGGAAACACCGTTACCAATGCCGTGTTCGGTGATGCGTTCGCCGAGCCAGACAAGAATCATGGTTCCGGCGGTAAGAATGCATACGGACATGGCGATGAAACCGAAGCCCGGATTTGTCACCAGCCGGAACGCCGGATCGGGAGCGGGCAGACCGAGGTTGCTCGGAGTGGTCATGGCGACAGCCGCCATTGCACCCTGAACGATACAGATCAAAATGGTCAGATAACGCGTATACTGATTAATTCTTCCCCGCCCGACTTCCCCTTCACGGGAAAGCTTTTCAAGAGACGGAACGACCGGCACGAGCAGCTGCATGATGATGGAAGCGGAGATGTACGGCATGATGCCGAGCGCTCCGATTGCAAACTGCTGCAAAGCGCCGCCGCTGAAAAGATCGAACATGCCCATGAACTGTCCGGCGGCGGAATCCGCACCGAAACTGTCAAAGTATGTTTTCAGATTTTTCGTATCGACACCCGGACACGGAATGTTTGCCGCGATACGGCAGAGCACAATCACGCCGGCTGTGAACAAAATCTTGTTTCTCAGCTCTTTGATTTTGAAAGCGTTTAAGAACGCGGAAAGCATCTTAGCTGTCCCCTTTTAAAACGGTCAAACCGGTTCTTGAACTGCGCCGGTTCTCCGAGCGGAGAACCGGACGCTGATTCCGGGAAACCGGATTGCCTCGTGAATAAGAACGAAGCGGGAAAAGTTATCCGAGCAAAGCTCAGATGACTTCACAGGTTCCGCCTGCCGCCTCGATTTTCGCTTTGGCGGATGCGGAGAACTTGTTTGCCTTGACGGTGAGCGCCTTGGAGATCTCGCCGTTTCCGAGGATCTTCAGGGGAGCATCGGCTTTGCCGACGACGCCCGCCATGCGAAGGGCGTTTTCGTCGACGACCGCGCCGGCTTCGAAGAGTTCCTGGAGGGTAGCGACGTTGACGACCTCGCAGACTTCCTTGATGCCGCTGTTGAAGCCGCGCTTCGGAATTCTGCGGAAGGTCGGGGTCTGACCGCCTTCAAAATGGTGGCGGATGGCGGCGCCGGTACGGGACTTCTGTCCCTTGTGACCGCGTCCGGCGGTTCCGCCCCAGTTGGAACCGTCGCCTCTGCCGACTCTCTGCCGGCGCTTTTTGGAACCGGGGGTCGGAGTAAGTTCGTGCAATTTCATGTCAACACTCCTTCTTATTCAGCTTTGGCAATGCCGCGTTTGAGCAGGACGTCCTGTTTGGAGCGCATCTGTTCGATGGCCTTGAAGGTCGCCTTGACAACGTTTGCGGGGTTGCCGGAGCCGAGGGATTTACCGAGAACGTCAACGATACCCGCGAGATCGAGGACCGCGCGCATGGCGCCGCCGGCGATGATACCGGTACCGGCGGAAGCGGGACGGAGCAGGATCTTGGAGCCGCTGTACTTGACGAGGACCGAGTGCGGAATGGTGGTTCCGAAACGCGGAATGGTCACGAGGTGCTTCTTGGCAGCTTCCTGCGCCTTGCGGATCGCATCGGAAACTTCGTTGGCCTTGCCGTAGCCGTAGCCGACTTTGCCGTTTCTGTCACCGACGACGACGAGAGCGCCGAAGGAGAAGTTGCGGCCGCCTTTCACAACCTTGGAGCAGCGGTTGATGCTGAGGACGAGCTCTTCCATCTCGCCGGCGGGAGCGGCTGCCGGCTGAACGGAAGAGAGGTCGATTTCCTCGACATTGGCTTCCTGTTCGATATTCTGTTTTTCGATTGTCATGTTCAACTCCATTAGAACTTTAATCCGGCTTCGCGGGCGGCATCCGCCAGCGCTTTGACTTTGCCGTGATATTTGTGACCGCTTCTATCGAAAACCACTGCGCTGATGCCTGCTGCGACGGCTTTTTCTCCGGCGAGCTTGCCGAGAGCCGCGGCGGCTTCAACGTTGCGCTTCAGATTGAGAGCCTTGAAGTCCGCACCGAGCGTGGAAGCGGAAGCAAGAGTCTTGCCCGCTTCGTCATCGATAAACTGAACGTACATGTTGTTCGCCGTCATGCTGACGCAAAGACGGGGTCTCACGGCGGTGCCGGAGACTTTGCCGCGAACGCGGATGTGACGTTTGATTCTTTTTTCTTTTGCTGTTTTCATTCGATCCAAACCCTTTCAATTACGCGTTGGTCTTACCGGGCTTGATCACAACATGCTCGTCAGAGTAACGGACGCCTTTACCCTTGTAGGGCTCCGGCTTCTTGTAACGTCTGATGCGTGCGGCGACTTCGCCGACGAGCTGCTTGTCAGGTCCTGCGACAACGATCTTGACGCCGTCGGTCACGGTCAGCTTGACGCCTTCCGGAACGATGTACTCGATCGCGTGGGAGTAACCGAGGTTGAGGGTCAGCTTGTTTCCGGCGAGCGCGGCTTTGTAACCGACGCCGACGATCTGGAGTTCCTTGCTGTACCCCTTGGAAACGCCGACAACCATGTTGTGAATGAGGCTTCTGGTGAGACCGTGGAGGGCGTTGGCGCTCTCCTTGAGGCACTTCACATGGACAAGCTTGTCTTCGAGTTCCACCGCGATATCCTGGGGAATCGCGAAGGAGAGCTTGCCGAGCTTGCCCTCGACATTGACGACACCGTCGACGACAGCGATTTTCACATCCGGAGTGAATTCAACCGGTTTATTTCCGATTCTAGACATCTTCAATACCTCGTTTCATCACCAGACGTAGCAGAGAACTTCTCCGCCGACATTCTGTTTCTGTGCATCTTTGCCGCTGAGGACGCCCTTCGGGGAGGAAAGGATCGCAATGCCCAATCCGTCCTTGACGCGCGGAATCTCCTTGCTGCCGCAATAGAGACGGCAGGAGGGCTTGCTTACTCTTTCCAAGCCTTCGATAACCGGACGACGCATGTAATATTTGAGTTCGATTGTCAAGGTTTTCTTGACGTCGCCATCGACGTGGAATCCGGCGATGTAGCCTTCGTCAAGGAGAACCTTGGCGATCGCGGCTTTCATCTTGGACGCGGGCATGACGACTTCCTTCTGGGAAGACATTCCTGCATTGCGCAGACGTGTCAGCATATCAGATATGGGATCCTGCATACTCATTTTCTAAGCCCACCTTTCATCACCAGCTTGCCTTGACGATGCCCGGGATCTGACCGGAGAGGGCCAGTTCGCGGAAGCACAGACGGCAAAGCTTGAATTTGCGGATGTATGCGCGAGGTCTGCCGCAAGCCTGGCAACGGTTGTAGTTTCGCACGGCGAACTTACTTCCGCGTTTCTGCTTGGCAATAAGACTTTTCTTAGCCATTTTCTATTCTCCTTCAGCGCGCAAACGGAATTTCCAGCATAGTGAGCAGCTCTTTGGCGTCTGCATCGGTCTTTGCGCTGGTTACCATTGTTAAGTTAAGTCCGAGGGGATATTTGATCTTTTCGAGGTCAATTTCGGTGAAGATGGAAACATCGGGCACGCCGAGGTTGTAGTTTCCGACACCGTCAAATCCCTTCTTCGGAACGCCGCGGAAGTCTCTCACACGCGGGAGAGCGTTGTGCACGAAACGGTCGAGGAAGTCGTACATCTTTTTGCCGCGGAGCGTGACCATCAGGCCGACCGGCATTCCAACACGGAGTTTGAATCCGGCGACGTTCTTTTTCGCCTTGCAGGTGACAGGAGCCTGTCCGGCAAGAGCGGTAAGATGCGTTCTGGCCTCGGCCATCGCGTCTTTTTCCATTTTGGAGCTGATACCGGTGCTCAGAACGATCTTCTGGAGCTTCGGCACCTGCATAATGTTGGTGATGCCGAGCTTCTGCTTGAGAGCCGGAACCACTTCTTCGTTGTATTTTTTCTTCATGTCAGGCATAATTGTTCTCCGATCTGTAATCAGTCTTTCTTCCTGACGTTAGAAACATGAACCGACACCGCTCTGTCCACAAGCCCGCCCTTCGGGTTCGCCTGGGATTTCTTGACGGTCTTCTTGCCGAGACGCTCCGCCAGCTTTTCAGCGGGGACGCTCTGGATCTCAAGAACGACACGGTCCGTCTTCTTGATGACGGCGATGATCTTGCCGGTCTCTTTTTTCCACACGCCGCTCAGTACTTCCACCACATCGCCTTTTTTGACGTGGTAGGATTTCGCGCATTTCTCAGAAAACATCAGAGCACCTCCGGAGCAAGCGAAATGATTTTCATAAAGTTCTTCTCGCGAAGTTCGCGGGCGACAGGACCGAAGATACGGGTGCCCTTCGGGTTGTTCTGATCGTCGATCACAACAGCCGCGTTGGCGTCGAATCTGAGGTAGGAGCCGTCTTCGCGGCGGATCTTCGCAGCGGTTCTGACGATGACGCACTTGACGACGTCGCCCTTCTTGACAGCGCCGCCCGGGATGGCTTCCTTGACAGCCGCAGTCACAATGTCACCGATCTTCGCACAACGGCGCTTCTGACCGAGAACCGTAATGACGGTCACGCGTTTCGCTCCGGAGTTGTCGGCAACTTCCATATTGGTTTGCATTTGGACCATTGCAGTAATCTCCCGCCCGCTTATTCAGCGCGGCTGATAATTTCCTCAAGGCGCCAGCGTTTCTGCTTGCTGAGGGGTCTGGTTTCGCCGATTCTGACCGTGTCGCCGACTTTCGCCTGATTCGTCTCGTCGTGCACGGCATAGCGCGTACGGACTTTCACGACCTTCTTGTATTTCTTGTGCGCCGCTCTCCGCATCACTTCGACGATAATGGTCTTGTTCTGAACGTCGCTGACCACCATGCCGACTCTGTGCTTGCGGTTACCGCGTTCCTGCGGTGCGCTGCTGTTTGTTTCATTCATGGCACAATTCCTTTGTTATCATCAGGCCTGCACAGCCGCGTCCCTGATGTTCTTTTCAGTCAAACATCTTGCGATGTCCTTGCGGATCTGACGGATCCGGGCCGGATTCTCAAGAGTTCCGGTCTTGGACTGCTGACGGAGGGTGAAGTGTTCCTTGCGCAGCTCGGCGACCTTGGCGTCGATCTCCTCAGGAGTCAGTCCCTTGATGTCTTTCATCTTCATTGTAACGTTTCTCCAATCAGACAGCATGCGTACGCATGATGAATTTGCATTTGATCGGGAGCTTTGCGGCTGCAAGGCTCATCGCCTCTTTCGCCACGTTTTCCGTGCATCCGCTAACCTCGAAGAGCATTCTTCCCGGCTTGATCGGAGCAACCCAATATTCCACGTTTCCTTTTCCCTTACCCATACGGACTTCCAAGGGTTTCTTGGTGTACGGCTTGTAGGGGAACACTCTGATCCAAACTTTGCCGCGGCGTTTCATATGGCGGGTAATCGCCACACGGGCGGCTTCAATCTGGTTTGCGGTCAGATAGGTGCGCTCAAGTGTCTGGAGTCCGAATTCGCCGAAATCGAGTTCGTTGCATCTCTGCGAAAGACCCCTGTTGTTACCGCGCTGAACCTTTCTGTGCTTTACTCTTTTTGGCATTAACGGCATTTTGCATTTCCTCCGTAGGCTCTTTATGACAAATCCAGACCTTCACGCCGATCTTTCCAGCGGTCGTGTTGGCTTCGGTGAACCCATAATCAATATGGGCCTTCAGTGTGTGGAGGGGTGTTCTTCCCTCTTTGTACTGCTCAGTACGCGCAAGTTCGGCACCGCCGAGACGGCCCGCACAATGAATCTTGATGCCTTCCGCACCCAGCTCCATTGCAACCTGAATTGCTTTTTTCATCGCGCGGCGGAAGCCGATACGGCGTTCCAGCTGCTGGGCAACACTCTCAGCAACAAGCTGAGCATTCGTTTCCGGCTGCTTGATCTCGACAACGTCGAGAATCAGCTCTTCGCCCTGGGCAAGAAGCTTGGAAACGCTGGCTTTCAGCGCATCAAGTTCCGCTCCCTTGCGTCCAATCAGGATGCCGGGACGCGCCGCATAGATCGTCACGCGAACGCGGGTTCCGTAACGCTCCACCAGAATTTTCGAAATAGCGGCGTTGTTGAAATTCTTTTTGATGTAAGAACGAATCTTGAGATCTTCGTGAAGCCAATCGCCGAAGTTGTTCTTATTGTCTTTTCTTGCGAACCAATGAGAACTCCAGTTCTTGTTCAGAGCCAATCTCAGTCCAATCGGATTAACCTTCTGACCCACTATCAGACCCTTCCTTATTTCTCATCCGTCAGAACCACCGTGAAGTGGCTCGTACGTTTTCTGATTCTGCCGGCCATACCACGCGCTTTCGGACGGAATCTTCTCAGCATCGGGCCCGGATTGGCTACCGCTTCCTTGACTGTGAGGGACTCTCTCTTGAGCTCGTAGTTGTTTTCGGCGTTTGCCAGCGCGCTTCTCAGTGTCTTACCGAAAAGTCTTGCTGCCTTTCTCGGACTCAACTCCACCATCGCGAGCGCATCGACGACTTTCTTTCCCTGAATCGTGCGGGAAAAGTCAGACGCCTTCTGCGGGGAGATGTGGACGTATTTTGTCATCGCCCGAACTTCCATTCTACTTCTCTCATTTCTTTTGGTTGTTTATGTTTTGAAAAGCTCCCATGAGCTTCTCCTGAGTTCACTTTCCCGACGCCCGTACTTCCATTCCCGGCGCAAGCTCCCGAAAACGACCTTCCGTCACCACCGCGGCGCTCGTAAAATTTCTCAGAGCGACCACTTTCAGCACTGTTTTGTCCGTTCTCAGTATCTGCCCCGCCCGGATCCCATCCCGATAACCCGCCGACAGAATCACAAGTTCGGGCTTTTCGTTCAGTTCATAAATCCGGCAAGTCTCCAGTTTTTCCGGAGCCTTCGCGGGGGCCGCAAGCAGAGCGGCCTTCATCGCATGTTCTTTCAATGTCTCGATTTTCAGGCGCAGCCTTGCGGCGTCCAAAGTATTCGGCACAGCGGCGGAAATCATCGCGGCGGCTTCATCACAGTATTTTAAAACCGCCACGGAGAGCCGCCCAATCGATTCCGCGCAGGTCTTTAAATCAGCTTCCAGGTCCATCTCCCTGGTGCCCATATACACCGGCTCAAGGGTTTCGATGGTCCCGGCGGCGCTCTTTTCCATGCGCTTCAATCGGCCGGCCTGCGTCGAATACTTGTCAAGTGTTTCAATCAGCTCCTTGCGGAGAATCCCGCCTTCCTCCCGGAATTCGGTTTTCAGACGCTCCAAGTTCACCCGAAGCTCTGAATTCTCTCTCTTCAGACGCTCGTTTTCCGCCCGAAGCTCCGCAAGTCCCTTCGTCTGGTCGTGCTCTTCTGCCCGCAATCCGGGCAGGATACTCCCACACAGAGCTGTTAATATAACTCCACTTCTGAGAAAATTCCAATTTTTTTTAATTTTTTTTTTGTTTTTCCTCATCTGACCAGACTGCTCTCCATGATTTTCAGGCGTCTATAATACCACGGCACGGCATTTTTTGCAAATAAAACTCCGCCGGAAACTGAAATTATCCCGAAAAATTTTCCTCCGAAAGCCCCAACGTCTCCGGATAATGACGGACAAAACGGCGCACCGCGGCAAGATAATTCCGGATTTGCGGACGCGAACCGCAGATGCACAAAGCTCCCGCATGACCGCCGTTCTCCGTCGGAATACGGACCGAACCGAGCGTCACAAAACCGTCCTTCTGAAAATCCGTCATGGGGCTGATGAACATTTCCGCATCCCGGATAATCGAAATTCCCATCGTCCCCACGATTTCATTCAGCGAAAACGGCGCAAGAACGTTCGCAACATGATAGAAAAAGGGATGCAGCATCGTGCAAAGTGAAAGAAATTCATGGCTCTCTCCGTAGCCGTGACGCGCATCCGCCATCCTCCGGTTCATCTCTTTCTGAAAACGCAAAAAACCGCGCAGGGGCGCACTCTCCGAACGATAAATGCCCGGACGGATAATCAGCAGCCCCAGTTCGCGCTCGCCGGACTGCGAAATTCCGGCGTCGATCGGCAGCAGCATCTTCCGGTCGCGAAAAACGGGATGAGCCGCAAGCCCCCACATCAACAGACCGGCAAGCGAGGCGGCGCCGTTCATCTGTGTCGTATAGCGTTCGTTCAGAATTTTCCGCACACGCAGAAGCGGAGACATGTCAATATAGACGCGCGCGCGGTAAACGCCATCGCCGCAATTCTGTGTTTCCGGAGCGGATACCAGCCCGTTGAGCGCGGGATAGACAACGGGACCGGCGGCGCCCCACTGACGCTTCAGGTCGTCAAGGACCTCCTGCATCGGTGCGCCGTCCGCGGTGATGTGGTTGAACTGAAACCAGAGATCGACTTCACGCAAATCCGCCGTAAAACGCGCGGCGATGCAGAGCATCCCCCACCCGGGGTGACGCAGGATCCGCAGATCCGGCGTCCGGAAACGACGGCGCAGCGTCCCCTCCCCCGATGCGGAAAGGACTTCGATGAAAATAAACGCCGCGCTCATGACGCGTTCCACGAACCTCTGCACATTCCGCCGGGTCAGAATATGCAGACGGTCGTATCTGCTCCGGACCCACGTTTTCAGCGCGGTTTTTATCAGCCCCGGACGCGCCTTCGTGTTCGCTTCGCGGAACTGGTTGCAGATGCGGACCACAGCGTCCAGCGCCTCTTCCTTCTGCTCCTCCGAAAGATTGAAATGCGGATTCCGCCGGTCGAACAGCGGGAAAAGCGAAATCAGGAAACCGTTGCAATCGACCCGCGCTTCCACAATGTCGCACGTTGAAATGCGGCGGCGTCCGAACGAAAACACCCCGGGCTCAACCGTCCAATGCAGCTCCTGATGAATCAGCAGAAAACCGTAAAGTTTTTGAAGAAGCATTTTGCGCGCGGCTTCAACCGACGCCGGAACAGCTCCGGAGCAGTAGTTCAGACGGAAGCTCGCAAGCATGAATTTCGAATACTCGCCGCGCAGGAAAACCGTGGTCAGCTTGCGCCAGCCGTGCGCCTCCGCGCGGAGTCCGAGGAGACGGAAGAACTGAAGCAGACGCAGGCAGGCGATCACCGAAAGCATCCCGGGACACCAGCGGTCGAACAGCCGGCTGAAGAGAAGCGACCCGCGTTTCGGCGCCGGCGGCACGGCTTTCGGCGGAAGCGCAACTGCAGCATCGGGCATCCGGCGCCCGATGAACATCGTCAGGAGTTTCGCGACCATCTCCGGCGCCTCTTCCTGCGGAATATGGCCGCAGCCGGGAAGACGCAGCGTCCGCGAATTGCGCAGAAGCCGCCCGAACGCGTCCTGCGACTCCTGCGACAGCATCGTATCCTTCTCCCCGATCAGGATCAGAGTCGGAAGCTCTATGCCGGAAAGCGATTCCGCCAGATTCTCATTCTCCGGATTCCGGATGTACTCACCCGCCGCGCGGATAATCGAATCCAGACGCCCCGGGTGACGCAGCATGGCCGAGTAGACATCCAGCGTATGCTCCGGAATCACCGAATCGCGTCCGTACACATAACGCAGCAGAACACGCGCCAGAAAACGCGAACGCGCAAATTCGAGGACGCGACCGCCTCCCGTCAGAGAAAGCGAAGCGAGTTTCATAATGTAATCGGGAACAACCTCATCCGGAGGACGCGTCGCAATCAGACAGATGCGGTCCAGACGCGACAGAATCCGCGGGTCCGGCGCGAGAAGCATCGCAACGACTCCCCCGTAGCCGTGTCCGACCAGCGTTATGCGGCGCAGATCAAGATGAAAAATGAGACGTTTGATCAGCTCCGCCTGCTCATAGACCGAGAGCGGTTTTTCCGGATCCGCAAGTGAAAATCCGAATCCGGCGAAATCCGGACGGATGCAGCGGAGATTCGGCAGAAGCTGACGCAGCACCGCTTCCCACGTCCACGAAAACGAGGCGAATCCGTGCAGAAACAGCACAACGGCTCCCGCCCCGCCCGAATCGCGGCAGGCGACGATGTCATCCCCGATCCGGAGATGCGTGTATTCCGGACGCGCCTCAATGGTTCCCGTCATCTTCGCCTTTCCGGATCAGGTCCTCGAAAACCTTTCTGTCCGCCATCTGATGCGCAGTCGGCGATGAAAGAAGAAGATACGAAAGATTGCTTTTGAAAACGGCGCTGTTCATGATCCCCATATGCCCGCCGGGGAAGTGATAAATCGCTGTCCAGTCAACTGGAGAGACGGGATACGGGAGCCAGTTTTCCGCCGACCGGGAATCAAGACGCACGCTCATCGCCGGAATCTTGCCGTCGCCCGCGCTCCGTTTCGCAACCGTGACGCGGCCGGTCTCCGGATTGACCTCCAGTTCGGAGTTCGTCAGATGCGAATCACCGACGAACAGGTATACGGAAACGCCTTTCGGACGCGTCGCTGGAACCCGCATGGCGGCTTTGAACTGCCGCGCCTTTGCCAGATTCTTCTTCAGATGATCCAGCGCAATCCGGTAACGCTCCTCTTTCGAAGAGATGGTCGGCAGAAGCACCTTGAGCCACTCGTCCTCCGCGGGATCGGCGAGTCCCCACTTGTAGCGAATCCAGAGTTCGGGATTCAGATAGTCGACCGGCTCCCCCGACCCCGCATAGACAACGCAGCGGTTTTCCGGGTTCGGGAGCATCTCGTAGTAGGAGGTGAACGTGCCGATGACGGACTTCGGATAGACCGGCGCGGCGGGGGTCAGCCTGAGCCCCTCGACGAGTTCCAGAAAGGTATCGGGATAGCCCGCATTCGGCGTGGCGATGATGACAACCCGGTCGACTGTGTTTGCGCCTTCCCAGTTCAGCGGCGGCAGCGAACCGTCATCGGCGAGCCGCGTACCGCCGTACCGCATGAAATAGCGGGCGACGAGTCCGCCCATGCTGTGCCCGATGAGATCGAAATGGACATCATAGTTCCGCAGCCCGTAAAGTTCGTAGTAGACGGCCTGAAGATACTGTCTCTTCTCGAAAATGAACTCTTTGAGCCGCGCGGCGTTTTCCGAAATATCGCGGCGCCAGTCATAATAGAAAATAAACTGCGAATAGAATTTTTTATTGTTCGGAAGCGGACGGTCGTCGGGAACGAACCCGCTTGCGGCGAGCGTGTCGACGAGCGTGTTGTATCCCTCGTAATCGAAGGAGAGTCCGAGGACGCGGATCTGGGACCGGTCGAGCAGTCCGTGCGGATGCACGTCGGAATGCAGTCCGGCGAGTGGCACGCCATGCTCCATCGGATGAGCCAGCCGTGAGAGCTTGTTCCCCGAGAGCATCTCCCCGAGCGAGAAACTTCCCCAGATATTGACACCCTTCCCGTCGACGAGTTTGGATCCGAGCAGTCCGTGAATGACGACAACCGGATTCCGTGCGGGACCTTCATACTCCATGGATTTTTTCATAACTTCGGAGTAGACCACCTGCGAGTTGACTTTCGGATCCTGATAAGACCCGGATTCGACGGTTCCGCAGGAGTTGAGCAGCATCATGGCTGGCAGAGCGCACATCAGCGCTTTATGTTTGAGATCTTCGGTATCCATAATATATTCCCCTTCCCTTGTCCGGTTGAAGAGAGTATAGCCCTGAAAACGGAATTTTCAAGGGGAGGAATAATTATTTTTATTCCTGAACATCCGGAAATTTGAAATATTTTTATTTTCGAACTTGCATTTATGTTTGTAGGAGTTATATTACAATCATCATTTAGCGGAGAGATGCCTGAGTGGCCGAAAGGAACGGTTTGCTAAACCGTCGTACGAGTAACATCGTACCGGGGGTTCGAATCCCCCTCTCTCCGCCATTTTTTTTGCCTTTTTTCCAATCTGCCCGGAGAAGTGAAAAATTCTGACTTCCGCTAAAACTCGTTTACTCAAAGGTTTTTATAACTTTTTGCCCCGTGTGCATGAAACACACTCAGAATCCGTCAAGCGGCCGATTTTGCCCGAATAATTCTGAGAATCGGCCAAAATTCTGAGTTTTTCTGGCGTTTTTGGCGACTCCCTGGGGAGACTTCAGAATTTTTGTGATACCCTTATCTCAATTGGTCAATTGAGAGACCGAACACCGCCCTTTTTCAGCCATTTTTCGGGGTGTCCGTTTCCCGTTCCCTGTCCGCTTTTTCATCGTGGGTAAATCAAAATTACCCTCAAAATACCCCCTATTGTAACTGGCGGGGTTATCCATATCTCAAATTCGATTTTTTCGGGTGAAGATACGAACCCTCGGCATGACGAAATCCAAAGGCTCTCTGCCGTTTAAAATACAACGGAGTCAACATCTTCCATCGGAATCTCCGTCCCGTCTTCCATGACCAGAAGCCTCTCCGAGACGGAAATGTGCCGCACTACGCCAGTCACGGAGACATATGCGCCGCCAGACTTCCGCTCGTCCGGGACAAAGTATTCGATGGTCACTTCCGGATGCTCCGACAGACGGGCGATGAGCGCGACAAGACGGCGATTCAGTTCTTCGGCCTCCTGCGCGTCCAGTTCGCGCCTTTCGACGCTCAGCCGGGCTGTTTCCCCTAGCGCCGCCTCGTAGCCCGTTAGCGCGGCAAACGGCGCAAACTGTGTGGCCCGGTCGCGGAGCGGCATCTGCGGATGGTTTCGCGAGACGTGGTGCGGCAGGTAAATGATGTCATCGTAGGGCGTCTTCATTTACGGTGTCCTCCGATTTGTTCATTCCGTTCCTTGCCGGTCGCGCCTTCCACGAAGTTCGTGCCCTTCAGGATGGCGTTCTTCCCCATCCGGTTCTTGATGCCGATGATCGCCTCCTGCAGACGCTTCTCCTTGTCCAGTTCCGCCTGTTCCTCGGCTTTCTGTTTTTCCAGCACCTCGTAATCGGTGAAAAGATCCGGCTAGTCGGCGTCCTTGTCGGCCGGGATGTCGTTCTCGCTGATGATGTGGTTCGCAACCACTGTGATCCGCCGGACCAGAAGATTCGGATCGACGCAGCGGTCGAATAGCCCCATCATCGCTTCCGTGATGATCCGGCCGGACGAGGTGAAGCGCTCAAGGTTGACCGAGCCGTGAGCCTCCTTCGGGACCGCCTTGCCGTAATGGTTGATGCGGACCGGGCCGTTGTATCTCATCCGCCGCATCGGGTCGGAGAGATTGCTCGTATCATACCCTACGGTCAGCACCAGCTGGTCGGTCACCAGATGTTTTTCCACGAGATCGAGCGCGAGCTGGTCGATCATTTCACGGGCGACGACCTTTCCCTTTTCGAATTCATACGGGTCCTGCAGCACCTGACCGGAACTCATGCTGTTGCTCTCCGGCTTGTATGCTTTGATCTCCGCGATGGTGACCGGCTCCCAGCCCCAGGCATGGTCGATCAGGAGTTCCGCATTGATGCCGAAGGCCCGGTAAAGGACATCCTCGAACTTCACGGACATCCGGGCGACGTCGCCCATCGTGTGCATACCCATCGCTTCCAGCCGGGCGGCGTAACCATGCCCCACGCGCCAGAAATCCGTCAGTGGTCGATGCGACCAGAGTTTCTCCCGGTAGGACTGCTCATCCAGTTCGGCGATCCGGACGCCATCCTTGTCGGCGGGAATGTGCTTCGCCACGATATCCATTGCGATCTTGGCGAGATACAGATTCGTGCCGATCCCCGCCGTGGCGGTGATCCCGGTGTTGGTAAGGACTTCCCGGATCAGCTTCGTCGTGAAATCATGGGCGGAGAGTTTGTAGAGTTTCAGGTAGGAGGTAGCGTCGATGAACACCTCGTCGATGGAATAGACATGGATGTCGTCCGTCGAGACGTATTTCAGATAAATGCCGTAGATCTGCGAACTGACCTCGATGTAACGGGCCATGCGCGGCACGGCGACGATGTAGTCCAGCTCAAGGGAGGGATTCGCCGCCAGTTCCGGAGCACTGGAGGATTTGCCCGTAAAACGACGCTGGGGCGCGAGACGTTGCCTCTGGGCGTTGACCTGCCGCACCTTCTGCACGACTTCAAACAGGCGCGGCCGTCCGGGGATGCCGCAGACTTTCAGCGAGGGGGAGACGGCGAGGCAGATCGTCTTGTCCGTCCGGGACTGGTCCGGCACCACCAGATTGGTCGTCAACGGGTCGAGCTTCCGGTCAGCGCACTCCGCAGAGGCGTAAAAGGACTTCAGGTCAATGGCGATGTAGGAGCGGCCCATCACTGCACATCCTTGATCCCCGTTTTCTCAATCAGGCAGTTCTGGCCTTTGTCCAGGTCGTATAAAATTGCAGCGGCCCGCTCTTTCATCGTGCGAACAAAGTCCTTGAATTTTTTTTCCTGATCCAACATGCCTTTATTAAAGCTCTCCGAAGGAAGATCGCCGAGATATTTGAAAGTGTAGCAGCGCCATATTCGCTCATCTGGACAATTCACATGGTTATTTTCGCCTTCATCCTGCTCGCTGGAATCGCCGGGCAGTGAAGGAGGATAAATAACTCCCCCGGCCGTGGCTCCTGTGAGCAGCATATAGCCGAGGCATTGATACATATCTTCCCGCCTCACGGAAAGTCCCTCCGATGAATCCCCTCTTTTATATTTTGCGTCAAGTATTACACTGGCCAGCTGGCTATGTCCATCAACGGGCAACCTGAAATCGGGATACAATTCTCTGGTCTGCTTGCCATCTTTTCTGCGTAAGGCGAATATCTTATATGCTCTCGTTTCAGGATTGGCATGGACCCACTCTGCAGGAAAGAGCTTTGCCAGAAACGCTTCCCACAGCCACGCCCCGTCAAAAACGACACCATTGATTTGGCGCGCATTTTTCGGAATCGTCTTATTCGCGTAGAGCTCGACGCCCATTTTATCAATAAGCATAAGACTGAGAACGCGAAGGTCCTCGTAAAACTCTGCATAGAATGGATGCCTGAGTTCACGGCCAACATCCTTATTTGCCAAAATCTTATTCAATGCCTCTCTCCGCCATGTGACGGTTTCAGTTTTTATGGCCATAGCCATCTGCGCCGCATCAGGAGATGCCATTTCGTACCCGAAATCTCTCTCGCATATTGCGATGGCGTACCGCAAAAGGTGGTTGATGGGATTATCGTAACAGATCTCCCGTCGGGAATAGGCTATTTTGTTTTTTAACGGGAAGTTCCGAAGGATATGGCGATCCATATCCAGACGGCCCTTAAATTTGAGATCATTGTATTCCTGCTTGACATATTGCCGATACAAACCGATTTTTCTGGCGCTTGCCAATTTCGCCCAGAACAGAATCTCAAGCAAAAAATTCCAGAAGTTCCCGGCATTGGCGGGAAGATAATGGGTCTGATTGATCGAACAGACTTTTTTGAGGAGCCAGCTTAAAAAGGGCTGCTCTCCTTCGGGATTATCAAAGCGCGAAGTAATCTGCATCCGGAGACGACTGCGCCGATCCGAAAGGGTAAACACCCCCATTATATTATGGGCGATGATTTGTATCCTTTGCGAGGTGGTCTCTCCGTTTTCAACAGCATAGTCCATCAAATCGAAGATGGGTTCTTTGCTGTTGATATTCTTTATCTCTCCAAGCAAAAGTAATCCTTGAGCACTAACCGATACGTCCCGCTTTAAGTCCCTAATTGAACGACAGGCAAAAGAGCGCAACAACCCCACATGCTTATGCCGAATTTGTCCGCTTTCCAGTATCTCTTGCTCGTCGGGAACAATGCACAGATCGAGAACACTGTTATCCCTGCATTTTATCACAAATGTATCGCCACGATCCATTATCTGTCTTAGTCCGCATTATCCGAATGCTCCATCGTTCCAGAGCTTTCATAGGCCCCCGGCACGACTTTATTGACTTCCTCTTTCCAGATTTTTTCGATGTCTTCAATGCTTTTTTCGCAACGGTTCCCACGGAGATATTCGTTGAGAATAATCCGGATGCTGTGACGCCACAGATCATCCCAACTCTTCTCGGCAGCATCTTTGAAATATGCCCCGCCAAGAGCAAACGCAGGCTCCAATTCCATCTTGTCTTTGATGATGACGTTATTGACGGTAGCCATGATTCTTCTTGTAGCGCTGTTCAGCTCAGGATTACTTGCGGTCGATATCTTGGCATCAATGATAGCCAGAGACTCCTCCCATGATATTTCTCGCCATCCGAAACGGCGACGCAGCGCAAAATCCATGCTCTCCACGCTCCGGTCAATATCATTCATTGTCCCAATAATATACAAATTCGGCGGGACCACAAAACGAGAAAAACCCGCTTTGAAAGCATCACTTCTCGGAACTCGCTTTAGATAATCATACTGAGTCCGGATTTCCTTCCCTCTATAATCCTTTTCGAGTCCGAAAAAGAGTTCTCCAAATACCCGCGAGAGATCAGCCCTGTTAATTTCATCAATTACCATCACGAATTTGGGAGCTGTCTTTTTATCAGTCACGCTGTCGAAAGCGGCCGCCGCTGCCGCGCAGAATTTCTTGAAAATGCCTTCTTCGAGGCTGAATTCAGGGGCACTGGAATTATTATCAACGCGAGGTTTGATCCCCTCTACAAAATCCGAGTAATCGTATCCGGGGTGAAACTGCACGAACTGATATTGGACCCGTTTCCCGGCCTTTTCCAAGGCTTCTTCTATGCGGTCCGCAGAATCGATGGGTGCACCTAAGATCATTTTTGCGGCGACTTCCTGCGCCAAGTAAGTTTTTCCTGTTCCAGGGGCTCCTGTCAGAATGACCTGCAGTTTTTCTCCAACGAGATCTTGTATTTCACATAAAAGATCACTATGCAGCTTCATGGTTTGTTCGTTCATAATAGCTCCATGCCATTGTTCTATTAAATCTCTGTTCCCATCAACCAATTTGAATGTTCCTGGCCCCCACGAGTTTGGGGGAAAGGTCGGCAGCGACAACCTGTCTTTATCGTCTTCATACCAGCTTATTACCCTAACTTTTCGCACAAGTTCTAACCAATTAAAATCAGGGAAGGTCTCAGATAAGGTGAAAGGCTTCGACTCATTGTCAATTATCTCGACAAATGCCAAAGGTAAACTTTGACTTAGAACGACCACATGTTCGCCTTCAGTTAAGTGTTCAAAGCGGTCTGAACCACGAGTTTCTTCGGGCGCGCCAATCCCGACAAGATTGCTTGATTCTATGAATTTGCGAATCCTATCTGGATCATCATCTCCATTTTTTCCGCACTTTATCCTGAGCATATAATAGTTCATTTTGCAACTCTCCTTATTCGATTGCTTTCCCAACGAGGCTCCTACAGCGATCCTTCAGCCACAGAAAAATCTCCCAGCAGTTCGGATAGCCGTTGCTCCCGGAGGACTTCTTGACGCTCTTGTCATTCCTCAGCAGATCAAGCATCCACGAAGTCCCATCCAGCACTGGTTCGACGTAACTCTCTTCCCACTGATCGAAGCGGCAGCCAGCGACAAGGTCGGCAATCTCGTCCCACTCCGGCGCAGTGCATTTGTGAATCGCAGGATGCTCTCGGTCGGAGGAGTCGCTCGCCACATAAGAGATAGACTTCTTCCGCAGATCTATCGTCAACTCCTCCGGCAAACCTGGCCAACTGGATTCCGAGTATTTCACGATGTCGAATGAAACGACCGGTTTCAGCGGGTTCACGATGAAGTCGAGATTAAACAGGAGCCCCTCTTCCTTGTTGAAGTGGTGTGCACTATCCAAATACAGACCGGCCTTTTCTGCTTGGACACGTAAAGCGGAATCCAGATCAAAGAGTTCTTTAAATCCTGGCAAGGGTTCTTCAGGAAAAACATCATGAAACAAACCTGCAGAACATTCCCGCGATCCGGCAGGTAATGATTTCAGTCTGGCAATGATCGTGGCTAGTATTTGCTCTTTGTTTTTACGGTAGGTCATTCTTTATATCCCTACGGTTATGTGCTTAATCTTCTCCATCTCCGCCTCATCCGGCACGGCTTTCCCGTGCTCCCACGCAGAAACCTTCTTCACGGACACGCCGAGCAAGGTGGCGAACTTGACCTGCGAGAGCTTCAGCCCCTTACGTTTTGTAAGGATTTGCTCAGGCGTGAGAGGTGCGGGCTCGTCGCTGAAATCCGGGATCGGCATCGCCGGGAATGTGTCTCCGAGGGAAACTTTCAGCTTCGCGCCTCCGGCGACCGCGACCGCAGCCACATCCGTGATGGCGGTCCGGAGTTCAGGGTATTTCTCATATTTCTTGCGGACCAGACCGTTGATCTCATCCCGAACCATCTTCAGGGACTCGGCATCCAGCTTCATCTGGCTGACCGAGGAATCGTCGATTTCCTTACGTCCGGAGACGGCGATGTTCCAGGCGACCATGCCCATGCGCCAGAGAATGTCGCGCCCGACAAGGTCGATCCCCTTGGAATCGTCAACGTATTCCGGCAGGACGTCGGCACACAGGTCCGTGAGCGCGGCCGCAATGCGGGCGTGCTGCTGGTGGCGGAGTTTCTCTGCGTGAACTCGCTTCGCCTTCAGTTTTGCCTTGCGTTTGGCGGCCTTGTCCGGTTTTCTGCTCATTCCCAACCTTCGCTTAAGTCCCTGTTCTTGATACAACTACCCACCATAATATACACGACGAAGAAGTGTTTTACAATAAAAATCCGGAACTTCAGCTGTCAGAACACCGAAAAATCCAGTCCGGAAGTTGAAAAACACGCTCCGGCAGAGTATATTACCAAGGAGTTTTTTCTGCCATCAACACCCAAAAAATGGAGGTACACGGCAATTTTAGAGTGACTTGATTTGACATAATCCCGGTTTGTCCGGGATATATGAAGCACAGCAAAGTGAAATCGCCAATTTTTCGAACAACTGTGCAACGGCTCGGACCGTATTCTTGCGGCCCGGCTTGTTGTCGTTGTTCGGGCTTTGGCGAGCCTCACTTTGCACAATAAGTCGAGGCCGCTCTTTTTTTTGTTGTGTATCATCGGAGGAAACACGATGGCACGACGCAGATCAAAAAAGAAATCCAGCAACAAGCTCCTTAAAACAGCAATCCTTCTCATATTATTCATCGGAATCTGGTTTGTTTACAACCACACCGATATCCCGGCACAAATCCAAAACGCTCTGCGGCCCCACAAGCCCACACAGACCACCGTTCAGACCGTCCCGGAACCCGAAGTCCCCGCGCCAAAGCCGCAACAGGGCGTCCTCCCGCCGCCAGAACCGGTCGTCGTTCCGCCCAGCAAGGCGGTAACCTACACCATCCGGACCCCGCAGTTCGACAACTTGAGCTACGGTGTCCCCGGCGCGGCCGACTTTATCATCGAGCGTGAAGGATACGCCCTCGGCTACATAGAAAAACACGAACAGCCTGCGTGGGTTCAATATATCATAACTGGCGAGGAGGTCTCGCGGCGGGCGGCAAAACGCGGCGACGACTTCCGGCCCGATCCGACCTCCCACAGGTTCAGCGACTCCGCAGGACTACACTCGGAGCGGGTATGATCGAGGCCATCTTGCCCCGGCCGCCGATATGTCTTTTTCCGGGAAAACGATGTCGGAGAGTTTCTACATGAGCAATATGTCGCCTCAGACTCCGCAGTTTAACCGGGGCATCTGGAGCAAATTGGAGAAACAGGTTCGGCACTTCGCCACGAGGGAAAAGCGGATCGTGGTCGTGACCGGCCCGACAGAAACAATCGGAATTTCTGTCAAAAAGATATTGATAGAGGTTCCCTTTATAATATCGGGTATTGGGACTCCGAAAAGGTCGTGAAGGGCATCCCGTGGAAGGAATTTCTCCAGCGGTTCGAGAAGGTCACGTGGGCGGGCGACTTCTTCTCCACAGAGGTTGGACCGACTACGGCCAATGGACCTTCTTCACGCTGTTCTTCATCCATCTGGAGACGCAGCGGGTGTTCATCGCCGGGACTACGGAGCACTGCACCTCGGAGTGGCTCGTGAACACGATCAAATGGTGGACCAGCGACTGCGAGAACCCCTTCGGTCCCGACGCCCGCTTTCTGATCCGCGACCGCGACCGGCGTTATACGGAGGAAGTGGACTGGTATTTTACCCGGATCGGCATTTTGCCGAAGGTCATCTCGCCCGGAGCGCCGGTCATGAATTACCACGCGGAGCAGTTTGTGAGGAAGATTAAGCACGAATGCCTGTCCCACTGTCTCTTCCTCAGCGGGACGGCGCTCCGGAAGGTCATTGACGATTACGTCGCATATTACAACACGCAGCGGCCGAACACGAAATTCAACGGCGGTTGCATCCAGGAGGACCACACCCACTGGCAATGCGAAGGAGAGATCAAACAGACGGCGACCATTCCCGGCCTGATCAACTATTATTATCGGGAGAAGCCGTAGTGGGCAGACCATATATTTATGTGGTAGGGGCGCGCCTATCTACATGAATCTCGTGCGTGAAAATATAATTTGGATTTTCATCCTTAGCGGATAATTGCTCCAAAATCCTTCGATAAGTACTCACTGCTGTCCGGTAAAAAAAATCAGCATAGGAACTCGTTGAAAAGTTCGAGTT
>ERZ1034917.91-NODE-91-length-86216-cov-18.204512_pt1 | contig 86216 bp, 80 predicted proteins | sample MGYA00520605_ERZ1034917 | MGnify/ENA primary metagenome ERZ1034917 (study PRJEB33766, sample SAMN09781784) | gut metagenome | biome: gut microbiome | host: Homo sapiens | place: Madagascar | study: EMG produced TPA metagenomics assembly of the PRJNA485056 data set... | reverse complement strand
TGATGGTACTTGGCTGGAGACGGCCCGGGAGAGTAGGTCGCTGCCGGTTCCCAAAGAGCAGAGAAATCTGCTCTTTTTTATCGTTTTGTTGCGGCAATTTATTATTACTGTACTTGTCATATAGCGATATTTGTCGTTATATGGAGTACTATATTGATGCCGTTTACAATTTGTTTTTAGTATTTAATTGTTTTTATTGTGACACTTTTCCTTTTATATGTTCATTTTTTCCTGCTGCATGTGCGTTCATACAATCTGTTTTCGCGAAACCGTATAAAAATGTTGTTTTTCCGCAGAAAATATAGTATAATCAATTGTTATGATAGTTAAGGTGAATTAAGAATTATTTTTCGTTTATTTATATGTTTCTTATGTGAGGAAGTATGGTTGTCAGAAGATTGAGCTTTGACCGCTGTGAAGCGGCAGACTATATTAAGAAAACAGCTGATTTGAATAAGAATAAGAACAAAACCTATCATATTGTTACATATGGCTGTCAAATGAATGTACACGATTCTGAGCGGCTGGCGGGCATGCTTGAGGCGATGGGATATAAAAAATGTGAAGATCGTCGTGAGGCTGATATTATCATTTTCAATACCTGCTGTGTTCGTGAGAATGCTGAATTGCGGCTTTATGGTAATGTAGGCGCATTGCGTGAGCTTAAAGAGAGCCGGCCTGATATGCGGATTGCAATTTGCGGATGTATGATGCAGCAGCCCGAAGTTGCTGAACATATTAAAAAACGGTTTGATTTTGTTGATATTGTATTCGGAAGCCATAATACACATTCACTGCCTAAGCTTCTGTTTGAGTCTCTGATGGAAAATGAGAGACAATTTGAAATTATTGATGATGCACAGACTATTATCGAGAACGAGCCGGTACATAGAGACAGCAGCTTTTCGGCATGGATAACGGTTGGGTATGGCTGTAATAATTTCTGCTCTTATTGCATTGTACCTTATGTACGAGGAAGAGAACGCAGCCGGTGCAGTGCGGATATAATTGCGGAGGCGGAGAAGGCTGCAAGCAACGGCTGCGTAGAGATAACGCTGCTTGGTCAAAATGTTAATTCATACGGTAAGGATTGCGGCGAGATATCCTTTGCTGAGCTTTTGAGGCGCCTTAATGCAGTAGAGGGCCTTGAAAGAATAAATTTTATGACCAGTCACCCTAAAGATTGTTCATTGGAACTGCTGCAGGCTATTGCAGATTGCGATAAGGTGTCAAAACAGCTGCACTTGCCGGTGCAGTCCGGTTCGAATCGTATACTTAAGCATATGAATCGCAAATACACAAGAGAGGATTATATTGCTCTTGCAAAGAAGGCGAAGGAAATTATACCCGGTGTTGCGCTGACAACGGATATAATCGTGGGTTTTCCTGGCGAGACAGAAAGTGATTTTGCGGACACAATGGATTTGTATAGAGAAGTCGGATATGCTTCGGCGTATACTTTCATCTATTCAAAGCGCAATGGTACTCCGGCGGCACGAATGAAGGAGCAGATACCGCTGGATGTAAAAAAGGAGAGGCTTTCAAGGCTGATTGCCTTGCAGGCTGAATGCACCGCTGAGTTTCAGAATAGATATATCGGCGGAGTTTATATGGTGCTGGTTGAGAGTGTAAGCAAAAGGAGCAAGAAAATGCTCTCCGGACGCACATTATGCGGCAGGATGGTTTCATTCCCGGCCGATGCATCGCTTATCGGCAAAACTGTTCCGGTAAGGATAATTCAAGCAAAAGCAAACACTCTGAGCGGTGTGCTTGAAACCGAAGAACAAATATAGTGCAGCAAGGAGGTTGTGATATGGCGCTTTCACCTATGATGCAGCAATACTTTATGCTTAAAGAAAAATATCCCGATACAGTGCTGCTTTTCCGACTGGGCGATTTTTATGAAATGTTTTTTGATGATGCGGAGGAAATGTCAAGAGTTCTTGAGCTTACGCTTACGCAGCGCGATTGCGGACTGGAAAAACGCGCACCTATGTGCGGAGTGCCCTATCACGCGGTTGATAATTATATAAACAAGCTTATAGAAGCAGGCTACAAGGTGGCCATATGTGAACAGCTTACAGACCCAAAGGTCAGTAAGGGATTGGTGGAAAGGGATGTTGTCAGAGTAATTACAGCCGGTACGCTCACTGAGCGCTCCATGCTTCAGGAAAAGAAAAACAATTACATTTGTGCGGTTGTGTATACTGCAAAAACTTACGGTATTGCATGGGCAGATATATCAACAGGAGAATTCTGTCTTACGGAAACCCCTGATGCGGAGGGCCTTAACGATACATTGGCTTTTGTCAAGCCTAATGAGCTGCTTTTAAGCACAAAAAATGCAGTAAAAACAAAGAAGCCGCTGTGTGTTAAATGCTGCACCAGCAAATTTAACGATGTTGCTTTTGTATTTGATAATGCAAAACGCTCCCTTTGCAGGCATTTTGATATAACAACGCTGGATTGCTTTGATTGCGGTGACATGAATGCGGGCATTTGTGCAGCCGGGGGACTGCTTGAATATCTCAAGTATACTCAGAAAGCAGATCTGGCCCAGATATTGACGCTTTCCAGACATAAAAATGAGCGGTATCTTATGATGGATACGCATACAAGACGCAACCTTGAACTTACTCAGCCTATGAACGGAAGGGGCAAAAAAGGGACATTGCTCTGGGTGCTTGACCGTACGCGCACGGCCATGGGCGGACGGATGCTTGCCGGATTTCTTGAACGGCCGATACGGTCAAAGGCTGAGATTGAGAGGAGATTAGACGGGGTAGAGGAACTTGTAGGCAGCTACGGAATAAGGACTTCACTGTCGGAAGCGCTGCTGAATGTGTATGATGTTGAAAGAATTGCAACAAAGGTGGCGTACGGCAGTGTGAACCCGCGGGATTGCCTGTCGCTTGCTCAATCACTGCATGCCTTGCCCGGAGTAAAAGGTGTGCTTTCCGGAGCCAAAAGCGCCGTGCTGAAGGAAGCCGGGGATTCGATTGATGAGATGCCGGAAATTGCGGATTTGCTCAGCCGCGCAATAGATCCCGATGCGGCTGCAATAATTACAGACGGCGGGATCATACGGGACGGATACGATACGGAGTTGGACAGACTTCGTGATATAAAACGCAACAGTGCGGGCTTTATTGCCGGCATTGAAGCCCGTGAGCGCGAACGCACCGGAATCAAGACACTGAAGGTTGGATATAACAGGGTTTTCGGGTATTATATTGAGATATCCAAGAGCTTTGCACATATGGCGCCTGTGGAATATGAACGCAAGCAGACCTTAGCCGGCGGCGAACGGTTTGTTACGGCAGAGCTTAAGGAACTGGAAAAAGAAATCCTGGGTGTGTCGGACAGGATCATAAAGCTGGAATACGAACTGTTTTGTGCCGTGCGGGAAAAAATCAAAAATACGGTTAAATCGCTGCATATAAATGCCGGTGCGGTCGCGCTTGCAGATACGCTGCTTTCATTTGCGGAGACTGCTTCCGAGAATTCGTATGTCAGGCCGATGATAAATGATGAGGGGCGAATCGAGATACGCCAGGGCAGGCATCCGGTAGTGGAGGCGGTTACCGACGGCGGAAGATTTGTTCCCAACGATACATTGCTTGATACAAAAGATAACAGGCTGATGATAATTACGGGGCCAAATATGGCGGGAAAGAGCACATATATGCGACAGGTAGCAATGATAACTCTGCTTACGCATATAGGCTGCTTTGTGCCGGCCGATTACGCCGATATATGCATAACAGACAGAATATTCACCCGTATAGGTGCAAGTGACGATCTGGTATCGGGGCAAAGTACATTTATGCTGGAGATGAATGAAGTTGCCACAATACTGCATAATTGTACGCGGAACAGCCTTGTGGTGCTTGACGAAATAGGCCGCGGTACGAGCACATTTGACGGCTTAAGCATAGCATGGGCTGTTGCGGAGCATATGGCAGATCCTGAAAAGGCGGGCTGCAAAACGATGTTTGCAACGCATTATCATGAGCTGAGCGAGCTTGAAGGACGCCTTGACGGTGTGAAGAATTATTGCATTCAGGTGAGAGAACACGGCGAGGATGTAATATTTTTGCGCAAAATACTGCGCGGTTCGGCGGACAAGAGCTTCGGAATTGCGGTGGCAAGGCTTGCGGGGGTGCCGAAGGATGTGCTCAGGCGTGCAAAGGAGATTCTCGGGCGGTTGGAAGAAGCCGATATAAGTAAAAAACAGATAAGCGCCAATATACTTGGCGCACAGGACAATTACGGTCTTAAGAATGCGGCACAGTTGAGCCTTATGGCAGACCCGATTTCACAGGAAATCGTGGACACCCTAAAAGAGACTGATATAAATGAACTTACACCTATGGCTGCACTGAATTTGGTTTGTGAATTAAGGGAAAAAGCGCGCCGCGGATAAAGGAAATATTTATGTATATGCAAGACACATGAGCCAAAGGTCAACGGATACTTAGACGGAGAATTCTGATGAGAAGCATTAGAGTAATGAGCAAAGAGCTTGCTGAGAAAATAGCGGCAGGCGAGGTAGTGGAGCGTCCGGGAAGCATAGTAAAGGAACTCTGCGAAAACAGCATAGATGCGGGAAGCACTGCAGTAACCGTGGAGACGCGCCAAGGCGGAATAACATATATACGGGTAACGGACAACGGCAGCGGTATAAAGGCGGATGAAGTAGGGCTTGCGTTTATGCGTCACAGCACCAGCAAAACCTATAACGAGCAGGAACTCTTCGATGTGCACACGCTGGGCTTTCGCGGAGAAGCATTGGCAAGCATTGCGGCTGTTTCTCATTTGACCATGACAACAAGGACGGCAACGGCGGATTTCGGCATGACGGCGGAGCTTTCCGGCGGAGAGATGGTTTCGCTGTGCGAGACGGGCTGCCCGAGGGGAACGGGAATTACTGTTACAGATTTGTTTTTTAATACGCCGGTACGCAGAAAATTCCTTAAAAAACCGGCGCAGGAGGCTGCATACATAGGGGATATAATATCCCGTCTTGCGTTGTCCTGCCCGAATGTGTCGTTCAGATTGGTACAGGACGGAAAAACAGTGCTGCATTCGCCGGGGGACGGTAAGCTGGAGCACGCTGTAATGGCGGTTTACGGCAAGGATACGGCAGATAATGTTTTGCCGGTAAATTACACAGCGGGGGATGTGAAAATTTACGGGGTTATCGGCAACGGCAATATAGAAAAGAATAATCGCAGTTATCAGAGTTTTTTTGTAAACGGACGATATGTTAAGGACAAGGTAATAAGTGCAGCGGTGCAAAACGGATATGTAAACAATATAATGATAGGCAAATTTCCGTTTTTTGTGCTGTTTATGGAGCTTCCGCCGACTATGGTGGATGTAAATGTGCATCCCAACAAATTGGAAGTTCGTTTTTGGAATGAAGACGAAGCGGGCGAAACAGTAAGAAAAGCTGTTGCGGACGCGTTAAGAGCCGAAAGACCGATTCCGGGGTTAGAAGACAGGCACAAACAGCAGAATATTCTTTTTACCGTAGTAGGAAGCAGCGATGCGGTTATCCCTCCGGGGACGATTTATCCACCGAAGCGTGCCACTGCCGGCGCTGATGCAGATACAGGCATAAAGAACCCGCCGGAAGATGCGGCTAATAATACACAGGCAAGCGCGGAAGACGGGACGCAAGACAAGGTGCGGGAAGCCTCCGGCGGCTGTGCTGATAATTCCGAACAAAACTTTTCGGAAGTTCTGAGAGCAGAAGAAAGGGATAGGACACATTTTGCAGAAGGCGCTCCGACGGGTGCCGTATATACACAGGCACAGCATTATTATCAAAATAATGAGTATGCCCATAAAAAAGATGCCCCTTCGGTACAAATGGAAATGCAGGAGGTGCTTCAGGGCGGCACTTCCGCGGTGTTGGCAGATTATCGACTGATAGGACAGGTGTTTGCAACATATATAATTATTCAAAGCGGCGATGTTATATATCTGATAGATCAGCATGCTGCTCATGAGCGGCTGCTTTATGAACGCATGAGTAAAACCATGGAAGCACAGGCGGCGCAATCGCAGGCTTTGCTGACACCGCAGGTGCTGAGCCTGAACTTTGCCGAAAAGGGCAAATTGATAGGGATATTGCCGGAGCTTGAGGTGCTGGGCTTTGATATTGAGCCTTTCGGAGAGAGCGAATTTATTATTCGCAGCGTGCCGGTTTTAATGGGGAATGCATGCTCATGTGATCTGATAAATGACATATTGGCGGATTTTGATACATTGAAGAATTGCCGTGCAGTGGACATAAAGCGGGCCAAGCTTATGCAGATGGCGTGCAAACATGCAATCAAAGGCGGCGATATGTTAAGAGATGAAGAACTCGAAGAGCTTATGCATCTGATTCAGGCTGAAAAAGTGCCGCTTACATGTCCGCACGGCCGGCCGATTCTTATAAGCCTTACCAAAAAAGAGCTTGAGATGCGGTTTAAGCGTATTCAGTCATGAAATTTTTGCGGAGTAAAAAATGAAAATTCTGGTTATTACAGGCCCGACCGCCAGCGGGAAGTCCGGCTTGGGCATAGCACTGGCGCACAGACTGAATGGCGAAATTGTTTCGGCGGACTCAATGCAGATATATAAGGGCATGGAAATAGGAACCGCTGCCGTAAGTGAACGGGAAGCCGAGGGCATACGGCATTATCTTGTAGGAAGTATTATGCCGGGCAGTGAATACTCCGTGGTCGACTATCGCAAAGATGCCGATAAAGCCATTGAGGAGATAGCAGGCAGAGGGAAGCTTCCGATCGTTGTTGGCGGCAGCGGCATGTATGTTGATGCTTTGCTGTATGATCTTGACTATACTTCAGCCGGGAAAAATGAAGAGCTGCGAAAGGAGCTTGCCGAATATGCAAATATAAACGGTGCTGCGGCGCTGCACCGACTTCTGGAAAATGAAGACCCGGAAACGGCGGAAAAACTGCATGAAAACGATATAAAACGCGTAATCAGGGCGCTGGAGATATGCAGAACCGGTCAGATCCCCAGTTTACAGGTAAAAGAGAAAAAAATCAGGAACGGTTTGGAGCCGGTATGGATTACACTGGAGTGCAGCAATCGGGAATATTTATACGAAAGAATAAACAAAAGAACCGATATTATGATGCAGAACGGTTTATTGGACGAGGTTAAAAGACTGCTGGAAGCCGGGGTGCCGGAGGATGCGCAATGCATGAAGGCAATAGGATACAGACAGCTTATTCCGTGTTTGACTCAAGGGGCCGATCTGCATGCTGCACAGGAGGAGATAAAGCAGGAAAGCCGCAGATATGCAAAAAGACAACTTACATGGATGCGCGCAAGAGATTGCCTTCGAGTGGATATTTACGGAAAAAGCGAAGACGAACTGTTGTCTGAGGTTTTAAGCTTACCGCAGGTTGTGAGTATTGCGGCAAATACGAAAGGATAATATGAGCAATTTTAAGGCTGATAATTATTGTACTGAAGATGCGGATTGTTATGATTTTATGGGCAATGTTCTGGGCATCGGGCAGAATTTATTGGAACTCGGACGGAGTATTGACCGTAAATGTGCAGATGAATATGAGAGAATTACAAGAATTAAGGGCTATAATCAAATAAAAGTTCTTAATGCCTTTCGTGATAAAAGGGTGGCTCCCATGCATTTTGCGCCCAGTTACGGCTACGGATATTCCGATCCTGGCAGAGAAAAGCTGGAGGAGCTGTTTGCCTGCTTATTCGGCACGGAAAAGGCGCTTGTGCGGCCGCAGATAGCATCCGGCACACATGCGTTGGGGCTTGCGCTGTTCGGACTGCTTAGAAGGGGAGACAGTCTGGTTTCCGTAAGCGGAACACCCTATGACACACTTTGTGATATCATAGGCGCGCAGGGCTATACTGAGGGATCGCTTACGGATATCGGAGTTGAATACTCACAGGTGGAGCTTAAAGACGGTATGCCTGATATTGAAGGAGTAAGGATTGCAGCTCAAAAGCATCCGACCCTTATGATGCTCCAGCGTTCCAGAGGATATGCGGATCGGCCCTCCATAAGCATTGAAATAATGCGCGAGGTTTTTAATGTAATAAAAGAGGAATCGCCGGATACTCTGATAATGGTGGACAATTGCTACGGAGAATTTGTTGATGTTTTGGAGCCTACCCAGGTCGGCGCAGACATTGCGGTGGGATCTCTTATAAAAAATATCGGCGGCGGCATAGCTCCGACAGGCGGGTATATTGCGGGCAGTGCGGAGAATATAGACAAAATTGCCTGCCGACTTACAACACCGGGAATCGGCGGTGAGGTAGGGTCATATGCTGCGGGATATCTGCCGTTTTTCCAAGGATTGTATTTAGCTCCCGGAGCGGTGGCGCAAGCATTGACGGGCGCTGTATTTGCCGCTGCGGCTCTTAAGGAATGCGGCTATAAAGTAAGCCCGGAGCGGGACGAAAAGCGTTCCTGTATAATCCAAACGGTACATTTCGGCTGCGCAGATGAGCTTATTGCCTTTATTAGAAGTATACAGGCGTTTTCTCCGGTGGAAAGCAATGTCGTTCCGGAGCCTTGGGATATGCCGGGATACAGAGATCAGGTGATTATGGCGGCAGGTACATTTGTTCAGGGCGCGTCTATCGAGCTCAGCGCGGACGCTCCTATTCGCAGCCCGTACATAGCCTTTATGCAGGGGGGACTTGCTTGTGAACAGGTTAAGGCGGCAGTGCTTAATTATCTGCAGCAAACGGGTCACTGAGCCTGAAGCGCGCCGCAAGCGGTATCATACAGCCTTAAGTGTATATATAATAACGCACATAATAAGTATTTTTTGAAAATTTTATTGTAAAGGCTTTTGCATATTGCGGATTTATGATAAAATAATAAACGGAATGATTGTCTTTTTATGCATGCGGCTAAGCATTCGATGCGGCTGTGTGTGCAGGAGGGAAATATGCAAAGTATGACAGGCTTCGGCAGAGGCGTTGTATGCCGTGATGGCAGAGAGGTAGTGGTTGAGCTTAAAAGCGTAAACCACCGCTTTCTTGATATATCCGTGCGCGCTCCGAGAGTTTTTCTGTTTGCCGAAGATGCGATTAAGAAGGAAATCAGCGGTTTTTTTGCGCGCGGGCACATAGATGTATTTGTAAATTACCGCAATATGCGGGAAGATTCACGCACGGTGGCCGTTGATGAGGGCTTATTATCGCAATATATAAGGGCGTTTGAACGCCTCGGGGCTTGCGGGCTTACGGGTGCGCTTACTCAGCAAACGGCGGCATCGTTGCCCGATGTGCTTACAGTTACCGCAGAACAGGAAGATCAGGAGGAGCTGGAAGCGCTTGTGCGACAGGCGGTAAAGGAAGCGTGCATGCAGATGTATCAAATGCGCCGTGTTGAAGGCGAGGGCATGAAAAATGATTTGCTGGCCAAGCTTAATACCGTTCAGCACGGTCGTGATGAGATTGCCCGACTTTCCGATTCGGTTGCAAAAGAGTTATCCGGCAGAATGCGCCTTAGAATACAGGAGCTGCTGGGCGAAACACCTGTTGACGAACAGCGACTGCTTCAGGAAATTGCCATTGCTTCGGACAGATTGGCGATTGATGAAGAAGTTGTAAGACTTCAGGTGCATATAAACAATATGCGTATTTATATGGAAGCAAACGAGCCGCAGGGCAGAAAACTGGAGTTCATGCTTCAGGAGGTTGGACGCGAGGTCAACACCATAGGCTCAAAGGCTATGAATACGGAAATACAGTCAATAGTGGTGGAATTAAAGGGGGAGCTGGAAAAGCTTCGCGAACAGGTTCAGAATGTGGAATAAATAAGCCTTGAACTATTTTGCCCAAGCAATTTAATGCAGCGGCTGATAAAGGAGAAAGCAATATGAAGGTACAGCTGATAAACATTGGGTTTGGCAATATTGTGTCTGCAAATCGGATAATTGCCATAGTCAGTCCGGAGTCTGCTCCTATAAAGCGGATAATTCAGGATGCCAGAGACAGGGGGATGCTTATTGATGCAACCTACGGACGGCGCACCAGAGCGGTGATTATTGCCGACAGTGATCATGTTATTCTTTCGGCGGTTCAGCCGGAAACGGTGGCGCATCGCATGGAGAGCCGCAGTGTTGACGGTGACAATGATAAGACATATGAAGATGAATTTGAGGATGCCGAAGATGCGGAGGAAGTTGAACAGTGAGACAAAAGGGGTTGCTGATAGTGATTTCCGGTCCGTCCGGCTGCGGTAAAGGGACGATTTGCAAGGAGCTCAGGGCAAGGCATCCGGAGATAAAGGTTTCGGTATCCACTACCACCAGAGAAATACGGGCGGGCGAGGTGGAAGGCAGAGATTACCGATACATATCAAAAGAAGAATTTGAGCGTCAGGTTCAGGAGGGGGAGTTTTTGGAATATGCGCGCATATACAGCGGAAATTACTACGGCACTCCCAAAAAGTATGTTAAGGAAACGCTCATGGCGGGCGATGACCTGATTTTGGAAATTGATATTCAGGGTGCGCTTCAGGTCAAAGAAAAATTTGAAGAAGGTGTTTTTATTTTTCTGGTGCCGCCGAGCATGGAGGAATTGCACAGGCGCTTGGTGCAGCGGGGCAGAGAGACTCCAGAGCTTATAATGGAGCGGTTTAAGTCGGCTTATGAAGAAATGAATTTTATAAACCGGTATAATTATGTTGTTACAAATGACAAAGTTGATGAGGCAATAAAGAAAATTGAAGCGATAATTGCTGCTGAGAAGTGCAGGGTAGTGCGTAATGAAGCGCTCCTTCACGAAATTTTGGACGGAGGTATTTGATAATGAAAAGTGTTTCTCTTGATGAATTGATAGGCAAGGTAAGCTGCCGTTATGAACTGGTTACGGTAGTATCCAAAAGAGCGAGGATGCTTATAGATAATCCTGATTGCAAGCTGATTGATTGCGGAGAAAAGAAGCCGGTAATACAAGCGGCTCTTGAATTCAGCAATGATTGCTATACTTATCACCATGCCTCGGAGCAGTAAAACGGTGTGTTGATATGCGTTTTGCACAGATAATAACCGATATTTCCTATCAGAAGATCGACCGTCCTTTTACCTACAGCGTTCCTGCGGAGCTTTCCCGGAGGCTTGCTGTAGGTATGCGTGTTGTTGTACCTTTTGGAAAAAGTAAATCGGTTACGGGCTATGTGCTTGATTTTTGCGATGAAAGCCCTCTTGAAATTGAACGGATTAAACCGATACTGCGAATTGTGGAGGATTATCCGGTACTGACTAAGCAGCAGCTTGAGCTTGCAAAGATCATGCAGCGTACATATCGCGCAACGCTGGCACAGGTCATACGGCTTATGATACCGCCGGGGCTTCGAAGCGGAAGCGTAAAGGAAAAAACGGTGACGGCGGTATCCCTGCTTTGTCCGGAAAAAGCGGATGAAGCAGCGGCTATGATGCGGGAGGGAACAAAAAAGCAAAAAATTGTTTTGTTTCTTGCCGAGCATGGCGAATGCTCAAAAAGCAGGCTTGAAGAAGAAATAGGGGGAGTGGATGCTCCTCTGCGGCAGCTTGATGCTGCGGGAATTGTAGCCATTACGAAGCAGAGACTTGCACGAAATCCGTACGGAGAAATGGTTTCACCCCCCAAAAAGTGGCTGCCTTTGCATACAGAGCAGAAAAATGCGCTGGAGGCTATTTGCCGCTCGATTGACAGCGGCAGCGGTGATATTCTGCTTCACGGGGTAACGGGCAGCGGGAAAACAGAAGTTTATATGCGTGCAATACGCCATGTTTTGGATATGGGCGGAAGCGCAATAATGCTCATACCGGAGATAAGCCTTACGCCGCAGACAGTGGGGCGTTTTCGTGAACGATTCGGTGACAGCGTAGCCGTACTGCACAGTGCCCTAAGCGAGGGTGAACGCTTTGACGAGTGGCAAAGAATACGATTTGGGCAGGCGAAAGTGGTTGTAGGAGCGCGGTCGGCAATATTCGCACCGTGCGAAAGGCTGAAGCTGATTATTATTGATGAGGCGCATGAATCCAGCTATATTGCGGGAAGTCACCCCGAATATAATGCCGTTGAAGTAGCTCGCGAGCTTGCGCGTCTGCATGGCGGAGTTTTGGTGCTGGGCAGCGCGACGCCGTCGATTGAGCAGTATTATAATGCGCAGAACGGGATGTACAGCATTGTAAAAATGAATACCCGTATAAACGGCAAAGAACTGCCGCGTGTTGAAGTTGTGGACATGGCATCGGAGCTGGCGTCCGGCAATAAATCGCTGTTTTCACGAAAAATGTTTTCGGCTTTGGAGCGCACGATAGACAGCGGGCATCAGGCGATTCTGTTTCTTAATCGCCGCGGCCATTCCACCGTTGTGACCTGCCGCAGCTGCGGCGAAACGGTAAAATGTCCCAATTGCGATATCTCCATGACCTATCATATAAGTGATGTTAACAGTGTGGGGGGAGCTAATCGGCTGCGATGTCATTATTGCGGAGCAGAAATGCCGTATCCTACGCATTGCCCTTCGTGCGGAAGCAAATATATAAAATTTATGGGCGCAGGTACGGAAAAGGTGGAACAGGAGTGCAATAAACTCTTTCCGGGAGTTCCCGTATTGCGGATGGATAACGATACTACCCGAACAAAGGATGCTCATTATCATATTCTCTCAGCCTTTGCAGAGGGAAAGGCTCAAATACTTATCGGCACTCAAATGATTGCCAAGGGCCTTGATTTTCCTAAGGTTTCGCTTGTGGGCATCGTTTCGGCGGATACAATGCTTCAGCTGCCTGATTATACAAGCAGAGAAAAAACTTACAGCTTGATAACGCAGGTTGCGGGCAGAGCCGGACGGGCACAGACGGGCGGAGAAGTAATATTGCAGACCTATACTCCCAAGCATTATGCAATAGCGGATGCCGTTAACTATAAATACGATGATTTTTACACCCGCGAGCTTGCAATGCGTAAAAACGGTATGTATCCGCCGTTTTCCCGGATGTTGAGACTTATTTTTTCATCGGAAGACCAAAACGAAGCCAGAAGTGCCTGCTATACATATTTTTTACGGCTGCGCGATGCAGTTTCTGCGGTAGCGGAAAGCAGAAGCACGGTTTTGTATCTAAACATGATGACAGCCCCGATAGGGCGTATTAAGGGAAAATTCCGATTTCAGATATTACTTAAAATGAAAACGGATGGCTGCTGCGAGAAGCTTACCGACATGTTTTTCGACATGTATAATACTTTTGATAATGCAAAGGTATTACTGGATGCAGAAATTAATCCTACGGGCTTGTATTGATTGTTTTGCACGGCGGCCGTGCCGGAATAGATTTCTATGAAACGATAATGTTTTTTTATCAAAGATATTTACCGGTATTGCACACTGGTTTATTACATACGGAGGATAATTTAATTTATGGCAATAAGAAACATTGTAAAGGCTCCAAATGATGTGCTGAGAAAAGTATGCAGGCCTGTGGACCATATTGATGATAAGCTGCTTACATTGCTTGATGATATGGCGCAGACCATGTACGAAAATGACGGAGTCGGTTTGGCTGCACCGCAGGTGGGGATACTTAAAAGAGTGGCGGTAATAGACATAGGTGATGAAGAAGTAGGGCTATTGGAGCTTATCAATCCGCGTATCGTATCAAGTGAAGGAGAACAGTGCGAAACCGAGGGCTGCCTTTCCGTAAAGGATATACACGGCGAGGTGAAGCGCCCTGCAAAGGTTACCGTTGAGGCTTACGACAGAGAAGGCAACCTTATGGAGTATTCGGCGGAGGGCTTGCTTGCGGTAGCGTTTTGTCACGAGATCGATCATCTGGACGGTATTTTGTTTACGGATAAAATGGAGAAGGCATAATGATAAAAATTGCGTTTATGGGAACACCGGAGTTTGCAGTACCCTCTCTTGCGGCGCTGTATGATGCCGGATATGAGCTGTGCGTCTTTACACAGCAGGATAAGCCTGCCGGACGCGGCGGACGGCTTACTGCGCCGCCGGTTAAGGTTTTTGCATCGGAGAAGGGGATACCCGTGTATCAACCTCGACTTGTGCGGCTGCCGGAGGGCGTGGAAATACTTAAGCAATTTGAGCCGGATTATATTGTTACTGCGGCCTTTGGACAGATTCTTCCGGTTGAGGTGCTTAACATTCCCAAGAAGGGGTGCATAAATGTTCATGCATCCCTGCTTCCTGAATATCGCGGCGCCGCTCCGATACAGTGGGCAATAATAAACGGGGAAAAAGAAACCGGGGTTACTACAATGATGACGGATGCGGGGCTGGATACCGGCGATATGCTGCTGAAATGTACGGAACCTATAATGCGGGATGATACTGCACAGACACTGTTTGAACGCCTTTCGCATAAAGGCGCTCAATTGCTCATACAAACCATAAAGGAGCTGGAGAATAATTCAATAGTGCCCGTCAAACAGAATGATGAGCAGTCAAGCTATTATCCGATGATAAAAAAGAGCATGGCACTAATGGATTTTAACAAAACGGCGGATCAGCTTGACTGTTTCGTTAGAGGGATGTATTCCTGGCCGATTGCATATTTTGATATCGAGGAAGGAACCTTTAAGGTTCATAAAGCGCATGCGGAACAGGGACAGGCTGCCCCGGGGGAAATAATATACGCCGACGCTCAGCACGGCTTGGCGATTGGATGCAAAAAAGGCTTTTTGGTAATTGATATGCTGCAGGCTCCGGGCGGAAAGGTAATGAAGGCTGCGGATTATTTGAGAGGACACAAAGTGCGCGTGGGACAATTTGCAGGGCACGGAGGAAGCGATGATTAATGTTAGGCTGGCTGCCTACAATGCGTTTTCTGCGATAGTAAGAAGGGGCGGCTATTCAAACCTTGTGCTGGCGCAAAGCCTTACGCCGGACATGACACAGTCACAAAAAGGCTTCACAACGGCACTTGTATACGGCACACTGGATAAGCTGTATAATGTTGATTATATTATATCCTGCTTTGCGCGCGGAAAGCTTAAACCCGTAATTCAGGATATTCTGCGCTTGTCGGTTTATCAGCTTATCTACATGAATGTTCCTGATTATACCGTATGCGATGAAGCGGTGCTTTTGACGGTACGAACGGGCAAGCAGGCGCTGAAGGGATATGTAAACGGCGTTTTGCGCAATATTGCCCGAAACAAGGAAAACATTGTCTATCCTGATGTGCAGAAAGAGCCGGAAAAGTATTTATCCGTAAAGTATTCGTGGCCGATATTTCTTGTGCGGGAGGCCATAAAAGATCTCGGCTTTACTAAAGCGGAAGCAGCCCTTTCATATAATGCAGTACCCATGAACTCGGTTAAGGCAAATCCGCTTTTATGCGGTGATGAACGCCTTTTTGAGTTGTTGAAGGAAAAGGGAGCGGAACCGCGGCGGGGCACGCTTCAAAGCGATGTAATATATATAAAGGGTAATGCCGCTTTGGGCGAAAAATTGTTTGAAAACGGATTTTATTCCGTGCAGAGCGAACCGTCTGCTATGGTGTGCAGAGCGGTCGATCCGCAGCCCGGAGAGAGCATACTGGATTGCTGTGCTGCGCCGGGAGGCAAAACAGTATGCATGGCGGAAATCATCGGAAACGGAAGCATTACCGCATGCGAATATCATAAACACAGATGTGATTTAATATTTGCAAATGCGCAGCGCTGTAAAGTGCGCGACAAGGTTAAGATAATCAATGCCGATATGACGCAGCCCCAGAAAGAATTAGGGCTTTATGACCGAGTGCTGGTGGATGCACCTTGCTCAGGGTTGGGCGTCGTGGGCAGTAAGCCGGATGTAAAGCTTACGCTTACTCCGGAAAAGCTGAAGGAAATACGGCAGGTTCAGAAAAAAATCTTGGATAACTGCTGTAATTATGTAAAGCCCGGAGGCGTGCTTGTATACAGCACCTGCACGATACGCCCTGAAGAAAACAGCAAACAGGTAAATAGTTTTTTATCAAAGCATCCGGAATTTACAATAGATAATATAAATGCGCCGGAGGCAGTTAAAACTCGGGAGGGTTTTATACAGCTGCTGCCGTGGCGTGACGGTGTATACGGCTTTTTCATTGCGCGTATGCGCAGAGCGGACATATAAAACAGGTGTGCATTGACCATTCAAAACAGGCATCGTAATTATAAGGAGAATCATTTTGGAAGCATTGCTTGATATGAATACGGACGAGCTTAAAATGCTTATGGCGGAATTAGGACAGCCGTCCTTCAGGGCGGCACAGCTTTTCAAAGGCTTTTCACAGGGAAAGGCACCGTGCGAAATGTCGAATATTCCGTCAGCTCTTGTGCATAAACTCGGTGCTGTTAAAATGGGCGGTGCGAGTATTCTGAAAAAACTTGTAGGTAAGGACGGAACAAGAAAGTATCTTTTTTCTCTTGAGGATGGGAATATTGTGGAAGGCGTGCTGATGCAGTACAGGTACGGCAACACTGTTTGCATATCTACGCAGGTAGGCTGCGCTATGGGATGCGCATTCTGTGCGTCAACGCTTGAGGGCAAGGTAAGGAATCTCCGGCCGGGCGAAATGCTGGCAGAAGTTCTTTGCGTAAATAAGGATGCGGAGCAGGACGGGCTGGAAAAGGTGTCGAATATTGTACTCATGGGAAGCGGCGAACCCTTGGACAACTTTGATAATGTCGTCAAATTCTTGCATCTGTTAAATGCGCCGGAAGGACTTAACATCAGCATGAGAAATATTTCCTTGTCAACTTGCGGACTTGTTGATAAAATATATTCTCTGGCGCAGCTGCATTTAGGCATAACGCTGTCAATATCATTGCATGCCCCCAATGATGATATACGGAGACAGACAATGCCGGTTGCTAAGGTATGGCCCATAGAGAAGCTCATCGAAGCGGCGAGAATGTATGTAAAAACAACCGGCAGAAGAGTTATATTTGAATACACATTGATAAAAGGTGTCAATGACAGCAGAGATAATGCGACGGAGCTCGCAGGCAGGCTCAGGGGGATGCAGTGCCATGTTAATCTGATTCCGCTTAACAAAGTCAAGGAACGCAAATTCGATAAAGCAACCGATCTGCAGATAACAGAGTTTGAAAAGCGCTTGCGCCAATTGGGAATATCCTGCTCTGTAAGGCGGGAAATGGGAAGCGATATTGCAGGAGCATGCGGTCAGCTGAGAAGGAGCAGCCTTGGCGGGGAGGGAGAAATATGATTTTCAGTGTTAAAAGCTCGGTAGGATGCATACGGGAATATAATCAGGATTTTTACCATGTCCCGGCTAAAGACGGAATTCCCTTTTTTATGGTGGCCGACGGAATGGGCGGAACCAAGGGCGGCGAGATTGCAAGTACGGTTGCGGTCAGTACAGCAGTTACATTTATAGAGGATAACTTTTCCGGTTGCACGGACTATCCGCTTTTATTAAGAAGTGCGGTAAATGCTGCAAACGGCGCGGTATACCGAATGAGCAGAATGGATACCGAGCTGAGTCGAATGGGCACAACATGTACGGCGGCGCTTATTGTTGACAATGTGGTATATGTTGCTCAGGTCGGAGACAGCCGTGCTTACATTCTTGATGAAAGCGGTTTCAGGCAGCTTACAACAGATCATTCGTATGTACAGGAATTGGTGCAGGCGGGGGAAATAACCAAAGAGATGGCGCGTTTGCATCCGGACCGCAACAAAATAACAAGAGCAGTCGGCGTGAAGGGCTATGTAAGCACGGATATAAATATGGCTATATTGCATAATGAGGCGATTTTGATGCTATGCTCTGACGGCTTATGTACCATGCTTCCGGATTCTGAAATTGAGCAGCAGTTAAGGGAAAACAGCCCCCAAAAGAGCGCCGAACAGCTTGTACAACTGGCAGAAAGGGCCGGGGGCTTTGATAATATAACCGTAATTGTTATAAAAAACAGCAATTGAACACATAAGGATTGTATTAATGGAGCAAGTAATTAATAACAAGTATAAAATAATTGAAAAAATAGGCGCAGGCGGTACCAGCGTTGTTTATAAGGCGGAAAGATTAGAGGACGGAAAGCTTGTAGCAATAAAGGTGCTCAGGGATGAACTGAGTGATAATGCTCAACAGATAGAACGCTTTCTGCGTGAGTCGCGCACCCTTCACAATCTTTCTCATGAAAATATAGTAAATATCCTTGACGTCGGACAGATGGAGGACGGCAAGGATTATATCGCAATGGAATATGTTGACGGCATGACCCTGAAGGAATACATACTTAAAAAGCGCCGTCTGGATTTTGATGAGACAGTAGAGGCGGCGGTGCAGATCTGCGATGCGTTGGAGCACGCACATGAAAACGGTATAATTCATCGTGACATTAAGCCGCAGAATATACTGCTTGATAAAAGCGGACGGCTGATGGTGGCTGATTTCGGTACGGCCCGGCTGCTCAATCAGAATACTCTTACCATGGGCGGAAGGGATGTTATAGGCTCTGTACACTACATTTCGCCGGAACAGGCGCGCGGCGGCATAATCGATGCAAGATCCGACATATATTCGCTGGGTATAACGATTTTTGAGATGGCTACCGGAACATTGCCGTTTACCGGGGATGATGCGATTACGGTTGCAATGAAGCATATAAATCAATCGCCCAAACGGCCCAAGGATATCAATCCCGACATACCGCAGTGCCTTAATGATATAATCCTTAAGTGTATGTCAAAGGATCCGCTTAAAAGATATCAAACGGCAGCGGAACTGAAACAGGATTTGCTTGCGGCGCAGCGTGATCCGGAGGGTTTTACTGTAAGAGCGGCGCGGACAACACCGGTTATGCCGCAAACGGACGGGGGGGAGATTATGGCACAAAAGAAAAAGAGCGGAGCAAAAAAACGCAGTGTTCAGCAGCAAAAGCAATTTACAAAGAAGCTGGTGGCACTCATAGGCGGAATTGTCGTGGTATTGGCTGCACTTGTGTTAATGTTGGTATTTTTGTTCGGCGGCAACGGCTCAACAACAACCTCCGAAGGAAATGTTGTCATTAAGGATATGCGGGGCAAGAATTTTGAGGAGGCCGTTAAATGGGCTCAGGATGCAGGGCTGAGGCCGCAGCATGAGCCGGAGTATGTTTATAATACCGGTGTCCCGGAGGGGCAGGTTATTGCGCAAAGCCTTGAACCCGGAACCAATGCGGCCAAATACTCTGCTATCAGGTTTACCGTGAGCGGCGGAATAGAAAAAGTCAAGGTGCCGGAACTTAAAAATTTTTCGGAAGAGGATGCAAGAAAAGAGCTGGAACAGTGCGGGCTTGTTTTGGGCGAGGTCCACTATGAGGATACGGAAAGCTATACAGCACTTAAGGTCTTCAGGCAGCAGCCGACGGCCGGCGAAAGGCTTGAACGCGGCGCAACGGTGGAGGTATGGATTGCAAAATCAAACCTGTTGAAAAAGCGTGTTCCTAATGTAATAGGCAAAACTGAGGAGGCGGCAAAGGCGTCAATTGAAGATCAGCATTTTGTCTTTGGCGGACGCTATTATGAATACTCGGATAAATATGCCGCAGGAACCGTTATACGCCAGGAGCCAAGCCCAGGAATTGAATTTGAATTTGATACCGATGTGCAGGTGGTAGTATATATAAGCAAGGGTCCTGCCGCGCAGTATTTGGGTGTGGTTGAGATTGAAGTGCCGCCGATAGAAGTGCCTACGGATATGAAAATCACCTTCATTGATGAAAACGGGACGGAGATAACGGTGCAGGAGGAGCATATTGAGGCCGGAAGCTCATATGCCGAGGGAAAAACACTCAAATATGAGCAAAACAGCTTCAGTGCTTCAAAAATTACATATTGCCTGTATCTCAATGGCGAGAAGAAGGGTGAATTTGTAATGATATTCTATGATAAGGACGGAAATTTAGTCAGCTGAAGTGTTTAGTGGGAAAACAGTAATGTCCTTGCTTTGCACGCAGAGCAAACAGAAGCAGAATTGCTGCTGAAATTATCAAAAGGAGAGGCCGATGCTGGAAGGACGGATATATAAATTGCTTGCCGGCACATATTATGTGGATACATCATTGGGAGCGATTGAGGCAAAGGCAAAGGGCAGCTTCAGAAGCGAAAGTGTTCTTCCGCGTGTAGGAGATCGCGTACGATTGGAAAGCAGCGGCGGAGCATACCGTATATGCGAAATCCTTCCGCGCAGGAACTGTCTGCTGCGGCCAATGGTTTCAAATGTTGACCGATTGGTAATTGTGCTTGCGGTACAGAAACCGCTGCCGGATCTGATGCTTGCCGAAAAAATGATTATTGCATCGCGCAAAGCCGATATTGAGCCGGTTATTGCAATCAATAAAAGTGAAATTGATATGCAGCGGGCAAAAGAATTGGCATCGGAGTTTGCGCAGGCAGATATTCAAACATTTGTGCTTTCCTGCCGCGAGGGCTTAGGTTTGGCAGAATTCAAAGCGTATATGAGGCAGGGAGTATCGTGCTTTTCCGGTCAAAGCGCCGTAGGAAAATCAAGCCTTACGCAGCAACTGATACCCGGTGCACATTTGGTTACGGGCGATCTCAGCAAGAAGACGGACAGGGGAAAGCATACCACGCGGCATTGTGAGCTGTATCGTATTGACGGCGGCGGATATGTTGTGGATACGCCGGGATTTTCGCTTCTGGAGGAAGAGGTTATTGATCCGGCGGCGCTGCAGGAGCTGTTTGATCCTAAATACAGTCTGCTTTCGTTAAAATGCAGATTTGCGGGGTGCAGTCACACTGCCGAACCTGATTGCGCAGTGAAGAAGGCGGCGGAAAGCGGTGCTGTATCCAAAGAACGATACGAACGATATTGCAGGCTGTATGCCGGCATAAAGGATAATTGGAGGAAGAGATATGATTAAAATATCACCCAGCGTTTTATCAGCAGACTTTGCGAATATGGGGGCGGCGGCGGAGCTTATGGAAAAATGCGGCGCCGATTATATTCATTGCGATGTAATGGATGGCGCATTTGTTCCGAATATAAGTTTTGGACCGGCTATGGTAAAAGCTATTTCAAAGCATACGACACTGCCGCTTGATGTACATCTTATGATAGAACGACCGGAGCGCTATATAGATGATTTTGCAGCTGCGGGAGCGGGCATAATTACAGTGCATGCCGAAGCAACACCGCATATACAGCGAGTGCTTACATATATCCGCTCAAAAGGAATAAAAAGCGGTATTGTTCTGAACCCGGCTACTCCGGTTGAAAATATCGAATACTGCATGGACTGTATTGATATGGTATTGCTGATGTCGGTAAATCCGGGCTTCGGCGGCCAGAAATTCATTCCGTCGGTGCTGCCGAAAATCAGCAAAGTAAGAGATATGATTGAAAAATCAGGATACGATATTGAACTGGAAGTTGACGGGGGCGTAAACCTTGAAAATGTCGGAGCTGTATTGTCGGCAGGGGCCGATGTAATTGTTGCCGGCAGTGCAGTATTCGGACATAAAGATCCGGCGGAAGCGATCAGAAAACTCAGAGGATAGATAAGCAGCATGGAAATGCCTGATAATATGCAAACAAGCAATAACAGAATAGTAATCTGTCTTAACGGAGAAAAACCCGATGAAGGTCTGCTGCGGACAGCAATGGAAAACGCCTATATTATTGCAGCGGACGGAGCCTGTCGATATCTTTGCGATTTTGGAATAAAGGCCAATTGCGTAGTGGGTGATTTCGACTCTTTTGAGTTTGACAGGCTGAGCAGCGCTCTCAGACCCGGGGGCAGGCTGATTCGCAGCATTCCGGAAAAGGATTATACAGACGGACAGATGGCACTTAAGGAAGCGCTGGATATGAATCCCGGAGATATCGTAATTCTGGGCGCGCTGGGCGGCAGAACCGATCACGAGCAGGAAAACCTAAGGCTTTTATGCGCAGCAAATGAGAATTGCGGTATTTCTATCCTTACCCGCAATGAGCGTATATTCATTATAAATTCAGAGAAAACATTATATGCAGCACCCGGAACAACGGTATCCCTGCTTCCGTATACGGATACGGCCGAGGTTGTGCTTGCAGAAGGCTTTCGCTATCCTATGGACGGATTGATGTTATCGCGCTGCGATGCGCTTTCGCTCAGCGGGCTGAGCAATATCATGCTTAACGGCAGAGCATATATCCGACTTAAACGAGGATTGCTGCTTGCAATAATGCTGAATCATTAATTCTTTACTTAGTTTCATGAAACAAGGCGCATTTTGGCGTCTTTTTCATTTTATACACCTAAATATCGCCGAAATTTTTAACCGATACAGCTGCTTCTGCATACCATAAAAGCAGAAGGTCGGGTGATTATTATGAAATGCGGATGCCGCAATCATGCAATCACTGCGACGGGCTGCGCGCTTTTACTGTGCGGACTGATAATTATACTGTGCTGCGTGCCGTTTTGGCTGTGGGTTGCTATACTGGGATGCATGATGTCCGTACTTGGTATATTTATTCTGCTGGGGTAAGGAGGTGAAACGATGAGGATCGTATGCATAAAGCCTCCGCTGTTTATACGGTGCCTGTTAAAAAGAATCAGGAAGAAGCAGTAGCGGGTAGCCTCTTGCGGTGATATCGCGGCAAAATTGCCGCGATTTTTATCTTTTTATGTGCTATGGCGCAGGGACAAGCTGATTTTAACAAATTTCTGTTGATAATAACGATTAATTCTGATACAATATAATAAGATTCGGGAATCATATTTCTATATCATAATAAGAGGTGTTTTGAAATGGCTGATGAAATCACTGTATACGACAGTAATACAAATAACGGTACCGTGACTTATGCTAATGATGTTATTGCTACTATTGCCGGTGTTGCGGCAACTGAGGTATCCGGTGTGGCGGGTATGAGCGGCGGTATTTCCAGCGGCATAACGGAAATGCTCGGGAAAAAGAATCTTACAAAAGGCGTTAAGGTTGAGGTAGGAACGCAGGAGGCTGCCATCGATCTCAATATAGTTGTTGAATATGGCAGCGAGCTGCACAAGGTGGCGGAAGCGGTGCAGGAAAATGTAAAGAAAGCAGTTGAAACCATGACCGGGCTTCAGGTGGTTGAAGTAAATGTCAATATTCTCGGAGTCAATGTAAAAGCCGAGGACGGTAATTCCGTACAGAAGCTGAAATAGATATCTGCAATACTTAATTACTGAAGAATACTGAAGAATAAGGAATGGTGAATATGAAGGTCGGACAAAGAATAGCGTTGATCGCTTTTTCACTAATGATGATATCGATTACGGTGGTTGCCGCATTATTCATGTGCGGATTGTTCGGAACCGAGGCGGAGGCGGCGCTTATAAGTGAAATAAACGGCAGTGTTTTTTATACAACTTGCGTGGCGGCTGCTGCGGTAATAGTTTGCATTGGCTGCTTTGCCATAATGTTTTTGGGGGCAGGGCGTGCGCAGCCGGATTCTACGGTTATCAGGAACACGGAAAACGGCTGTATACGCGTATCGATTGATACGATCAATTCCATTGCACTCAGAATTGCAAAAGCAAATCAGACCGTAAGAGATTGCCGTGTGCGCACTCAGGTAACGGAGCACGGTCTTGAAATTCATGTTAAAGTAGCACTGACAAATCAAACAATCATTCCGCAGGCCACTGCGGAGCTTCAGCAAAGCATCAAAAATGAAATTGAATCGGTGGTCGGTCTGCAAGTGCAGAATGTGCCGGTGCTTATAGACAACAGCTTGGTGCCACAACAATAGCAATAAAAAGATTTTCAGAAAAGCGAGTCGCGGCGACTCGCTTTTTTGTTATACAATGAAAAACCATCCGCTATGCGGGTGGATATTTATTAAATAATCATACAGCGTGAATCATACATGATTCATATGCGCGCGGTTGCGGCGTGCGTAAATATTAGAGGAACGCATTGCCTGACGCTTGCGGTTTATATGCAGAGCTCTTAAGAAAAACAGCATGAACAGCAATGTCGCAACACCGATTATTACACATAGTATAATAAGCAAGGTGCGTGCAAAAGAAGAGGAATTTACGCTGTCTGCAAATGTGAGGGCAACAAGGTCCGCCGGGACATCAACATGATCCAGTACGGTGGTTGTGGCGATCAACTCGCCCTCCAGGAGTATGGAATCGCCTACATATACAGTGGCACGCCCGACATTATCACCGGTATAAATCGGCGCAGCAAGGCTTTGCGGCAATTCAATACGGACGGGGTCGGCAGCATTGCGTATTGCCTGTGCTATTGCCGATGTGGTGGTGTAGCTTACATCGGGGACTTCGGAAAAACGCAGGGTTATACGGCCGTTGTTTGCATCGGCGGACGAGGCGTTGTTTACCTGTATCACAAAATCGCGAGAAGCGAAAATATCGCGCAGATTAACGGAAGTAAAGGCACTTTCTGCATATTCCGCAAGCTTTACGGTATCGGCATAATAGGTATCGGCATCTCCGTCAAATGTAAGTATAATCAAATCACGATCCGATTTCTGATAGCGTGATGCCAAGCAATATCCGGCGGAGTTTGTGGTTCCCGTTTTCAAGCCGGTAAAGTATTTATTATAGCTTGCAGTTTCCGGATTAAGCAGCTGATTGGTATTGCTCATTTCGATATTGATTTCGGATGATCCGCGCTGTACATGAGCGGTGTAATTCACGGTGGAAACCATTTTTGCAAGCAAGGGGTTTTTTGTAAGTGCAGAAGCAAAAATTGCAATATCGTTAAGGCAGGAATAATGCTCTTCGTTTTGCATTCCGTGCGGATTTACAAAGTGCGTCATCTCCGCTCCCATTTCCTTTGCTTTGTCATTCATCATTTCCACAAAGGTCGATACATCGCCGCCGATAAATTCAGCCAAGGCAATGGCGGCATCGTTTCCGGATCTTAAAAGCAGGCCGTACAGCAGATCGGTAACTGAAACACGGTCTCCGGATTTTAATCCCATAACGGAGGCGTTCGCTGTAAGGTTGCAGGCCTTGCGTGATACGGATACAATGGCATTGTCCGGGTCGTCAATATTTTCGGCTACAACAAGCGCGGTCATTATTTTTGTAATACTGGCAGGAAAAAGGCGATCGGTCAGTTTGCCCTTTGCGTAGAGGACAGTGCCTGTGCTGTTATCGAGAACGAGAGCCTTTTGTGAAAAAACGGACGGCGCAGACGGCAAAGAAAGATCGCCTATACTAAGCTGACCGAGCTGAGCAGCATAAACCGGCGAGCATAAAAACAAAATCATACACGCAATTATTATAATAGCATATACAAATCGCTTCATTAAACTCTGACACCTCTTTTATTTAATAGTATTGTAACAAATCTATTGCGTTTTGTAAATAGCAAAAATCAATTATTTACTATTTGATAAATAAGTATTGTATTATTTGCACGATATATGCTAAAATATAATAAAATAAGGGGGGTGCAAATATGAAGAAGCTACTTATAGTGGATGACGAGCCGTTGATCGTAAAAGGATTGCGCTATGCGCTTGAACAGGAAGATTACAGCATCGTTACGGCTTATGACGGAAAAGAAGCGCTTGAGATGTTTGAAAAGGAAAATCCCGATCTGATACTGCTTGATGTAATGCTGCCGCGAGTGGATGGGCTTGAGGTGTGCAGGATAATTAGGGAAACTTCTGATGTTCCGATAATTATGCTCACCGCCAAGGGCGAGGATATGGATAAAATTATGGGTTTGGAATACGGAGCGGACGATTACATAAGCAAACCATTTAATATTCTCGAGGTCAAGGCTCGTATTAAAAGCTTATTCAGACGCATAACCGCGGTACAGCTTCAGGGAGAGATGACCAGCTATAAAGACATAAAGGTGGATGTGCAGAAACGCTATGTCACCGTTAAGGGTGAACCGGTTCAGCTTACCGCAAAAGAATTTGATATACTGTATTTGCTGATGTCGCATCCGGGGGTTGTGTATAAACGCGAAGAGCTGCTTTCTACAATATGGAATAATGAATTTGCCGGAGATGCCCGCACGGTAGATGTTCACATAAGAAGATTGAGAAAAAAACTTGAAGAAAATCCGGACGAACCGGAGTATATTTTCACAAGATGGGGAGTAGGTTATTTCTTTGCCGAAAAATAAAGCACTAAAAAACAACAATGCCGGTTTTCCCGATGCTGCAAAACGAAAAGGTTTCTTTTCCAGCCTCTATATAAAGCTTATTGCTTCGGTGCTGGCCGTTCTTGTGGTTGCGCTTGTGGTTATAAATATCATAATTATAAGCACTATCGGCAACAGCATGATATATCAAAGGAAAAAGACGGATAAGAAGACGGTCATCGAAGCTGCGGGGGAAGTAGGAATATATTTTTCGCGCGGTGACTGGCGTTCTCTGCAGGAGTATTGCAGGCAATACGGCACTGATAACGATTGCCGTGTTATGGTTTTTGATACCGACGGCAATGTAGCGGCGGACAGCTATTCCGAGTTTGGCGGACTGAAGTTGAATATCAAAGAAATTCAGGATTGTCTGCAGGTGGGTATGAGCACTTCAAGCGGAATGTATCAGCTTGGTGCGGATAACAGAAGCAATCCTACGCTAAATGCCGCACAAACACAGCAGTGGGTAATATACAGCGCATCCGAAATTGAATATGATGATGAATTATTGGGCGCCATTCTTATAATTGCATCGGTTCAGGAATTGGTGGATGAAATTGATGAGCTTTCCTTAAAAATCGTTTTTATAAGTGTAGGTGTCGGAATTGCGGTAAGCCTTGTGCTTATACTGCTTATGCGGAAATATTTTGCACCTCTTAAAAGCGTTACGGGCGCAATAGCCGATATGGCAAAGGGAAATTTTAAGGTCAGGGCAGAAACGGGCAGGGGAAACGATGAACTTTCCGAGCTCGCGGTGGCATTTAATGCCATGTGCGCCAAAATGGAAACATTGGAGGAATCCAGAAATAAATTTGTTTCCGATGCATCGCACGAAATGAAAACCCCGCTTGCAACAATGAAGATATTAGTGGATTCTCTCATCAATCAACCGGAATTGGATCCTGCAATAACAAAGGAATTTATGGGAGATATAAGCCACGAAATCGACCGGCTTACATATTTGATAAACGATCTCTTGGCGCTTGTCAGAATGGATAAGCCGCCCAAGGAGCCGGACGAGGTGCCCATACAGATAACCGATCTTATTGATAAGGTGCGTCATAAGCTGCAGCCTCTTGCGGCGATGAAGGGGATAATAATCTCATACATAACAGACGGCGATTTTACCGTGGTCGGAGATGCAATGAAGCTTCAGCAGGCATTTTCAAATCTTTTGGATAATGCAATAAAATATTCGCCCGAAGACACTACAATTACGGTGTCTGTCGGCAGAGATGCGAAAAATGCTATTATTACCGTAGAGGATCAGGGAATAGGTATAGCGCCGGAAGAACAAAAGAAAATATTTGAACGCTTTTACCGAGTTGATAAGGCGCGTTCACGCGAAACCGGCGGAACGGGGCTGGGGCTGTCCATTGTTGACAGCATTGTCAGGCAGCATAACGGCACTATAAGCGTAAAGAGCCGGCTGGGCGAAGGTTCGGTGTTTACGGTAACACTGCCGCTGCAGACCGTAAAAAACCCGAATATTAATTAAAAAGGAGTAAACTACGGATGAGTAAAAGCATCGGATATCTTAAATTGCTCAGTATAGCATTTTTAGCTGTGTTTTTTCTTTGCGGATGCACAAAGCTTTATGTAAACAGCAACTATAATGAGAAATATGATACCGTTCAACTGCATCCTCAGGCCACTGAAAAAAGCACAACCATCACTTTGTATTACGGGATAAGCGGCGAGGATTATATTGTTCCGGTTACAAAGGAGGTTGTGTATAGTGATGCTCCTCCGAATGATTTTTTTGCGGTACGGGAACTGATCAAAAGCGAAACGGAAGCAGGCTTGATCAATTATATAAACCCAAACACGGAAGTTGTCACATTGGGCATTTCAAACGATACGGTAAGTGTTTGCCTGAGCGAGGACATACTTATGGTGCCGGCGACGGAGGACAGCAATTGGCAAATGGACGAGTCAAAGGTAAAAGAAGTGATGCGGCAGAGAAAAATGGCGGTATATTGCATTGTAAATACACTTACCGAGTTTGCGCCGTATACTCGGGTGCAGATATATATTGATCAAAAAAATAATAACAGCGACGAAATGCGTGTAAGCCGCGGCACGCTCGGATTTGTAGGGGATGGTCTTGAAATGCAAACATTAGAGGCACTGCCAAGAGACAATTCCTGTGTGCTTACGCCGGCAAATACGGTTAAGCTGGCGCTTAACTATTTGGGTGCAAATCAGGCGGAGAGCTTTTTTGCGCAGTTAGAGCAGGTAAGCGCGGGAATGAACGCGCAGGAGTTTTCAACAAAGTTTTCGGTACAGAAAATGATGCTCGGCGATTATTATGTCCATGATAATTATACCGTATCCGGAGACGGTTCGGCAGTTGTAATGATTGATTATGCTATAAGAATGGGCAGCGTCATATCTGAGTATAAGTCAATACCTGTAAGATTAAGACTGTCAGGATGCCGTTATTATATAGACGGCAGCTTTGCAAATACTGTTTTACGCGGTTAAAGGGAATAATACAAAACGAATTCAATCAGCCTTAAGACAGATATTACACATAAACGGGAGGAAAAAGTGAGAAAAATAATACCTTTGCTTTGTATATTTCTGCTTGCTTTTTCAGCCTGTATGCCTGAAAGCAGCATTGAGCACCAATCCGGCTTTACGGCGCATTATTATAATTTTTCGCCTAAAACCTCCTCTGTAAGCGTATCGTATTTTAACTCTGAAGACGGCAAACAATGCATTAAAACGGTGAACTGCATTTTGGACGGTATCGGCGGAGTTGTATCAAAGGTGCTTGAGGTTATATCGGAAGAAACGGGAATAGCTGTCGAGTGTGATAATGCATATATATCCAACAGAATTGCATTTGTATCTCTCGGCTTTGAATTTAACCAATTAAAAGGCGGATGCAAGGCGATTATTGCCGCTTCGCTCGCGTGTACGCTAAGCAGTACGGCTGCCGCAGACTATCTTGTTTTAAGCAGCGGAGGAACGGCTGTTCGATATTCCGATACGCCGGAGCTGTTTTTTGAGCCAATCCCGGTAAATGGGAATATTACGCCATCTGTTTTGCTTTCAGATGCTAAAGAGGCTGCGCAGCTTCTTAAAGGGGAGGATGATTTTGTTTTTCCCGTTTTGCTGTGGAAGTGGAATGCGTCGGGCGCTGCGGTGCCGGTGGTAAAAAGCATTCCGATGGGAAAAACATACATTCAATCGGTATTTAATGCTGTATGCAATGAAAACCGTGCACTGTTATATGACGAAAAACCGACGCTGAGGCTGTATTACGGTGAACCCGAACTGATTGAAAAAGAAAATATGGCGGTTTTGCGCGTTTTTGATAAAGTGAGAACAGACATCACCGATATTTTTTTGTTTACAATGCGTATGTACATTCCTGATTTTTCCGTAAAGATTGAGTATTACAGATATACGGCAGATGCGCATCTGATTGTAAGCAAAACAGAGCTCTGCACGGAATTTTCCGATGAAATACGAGGGTTTGATCTTGCGTGCTATTATCCCTCTCAATATGGACTGAATATTGAAAAAACCGCAATAAGGGAAAATGGTAATCAATATTCTGCCGCTGCGGCATACTGTGCAAAAAAGGCACTTAAAGAAAGCGGAATAGAAGCCGCAGACACTCTGCTTATTTATAATGCGTGGAATAACGGCGAAGAAATATGCATAAGCGTAACAGAAGATTTGATAACATATGTACGAACAATGAGTGAACGGGCAGAGCAGATGTTTATTTTTTCACTGGTAAATACAATGTGTATTAATTTTTCAGTACCTTATATCAGATTTCTTTGCGACGGACTTACCGCAGCGTATATAGGAAAATCGGTAAGCACGCTGAAGCCCCTTCATTATACAGAGTTGAGGTTTGAAAAGTAATGGATACTGCAAAGGATGAAAGGGAAAATCGGGAGCCGTCAAAAGAAAAAATCCGGCTGAGGCATCCGCTTTTTAACATACGGTATCCCGTTCTTTTGGCAGCGGCTGGAATTTCCGGGGTGTCTATTGCCGTGTTTGCCGCGCGGGATGTGCGGTGGTTGATAATTCTTCTGATTACTGCTGCGTTTTTTCTTTACAGTATAATATTTCGTTCCTCCAAGCCTGCTGTTGCTGTTTTCGGTATCTGCATGCTGCTTTTTTGCTTTTATGCGGATTCCGTAATTAAAGGAACAGAAAGGGTTTTAACGGATCAGAAAAGCTTTAACGGCAGAGTTGTCAGCTACAGCGACGACGGTGAACGCAGCATGCTGATTGTTCGCAGCAATATTGCCGGTCAAAGCGCTGATATTGCAGTAAATGTAAAAGACGGCGCCGGAAAATTCTTTTATGGCGATGATATTGCCGTCAATGCTGAAATTAAGCCTTTGGCAGAAAAAGAAAACGAGCATTCTTTTGATTCAAGGCTGTATAATCTCAGCAGAAAGGTGTCATATACGGCATATGCAAGCTATTCCGATGTAGTATTATCAGGAAATTCTCCGGATATACTTACGCCTGTTTGGAAGGCTAAAAAGAGCATAAACAGCTTGCTTGTTTCGGTTTTGCCAAGGCAGGATGCCGGAATTATTTCCGCTATGATGCTGGGAACCGATGAATATATGGAGGAGGAAAACCGTCAGGAGTTCAGAACGGTTGGGGTTGCCCATATTTTTAGCGTATCCGGCCTGCATGTAGGAATAATTGTGGCGGCGGTAACCCGCTTTCTTTTGGCGCTCAGCGTTAACCGCAAAATGCGTTTTGCGATAACGGCGGTATTTGTCGGGTTTTACTGTGCGTTAACAGCGTTTACACCATCCATCGTCAGAGCTTCCGTAATGAGCCTTGCATTGCTTTTCGGAGGCATGCATAAAAGGAAATATGACCAGCTTTCAGCACTGGGATGCGGAGCATTGCTGATAATGTCGGTCAATCCGTTCAGTATTTTTTCCGTCGGCTTTCAGCTTTCATTTTTGGCATGTCTGGGGATAGTGTGTTTCGCACAAACATTTGAACTTCCAAAGAGAAAATTTATCAGAAGCGTCCTTTCAGGGCTTATGGTTACACTTTCGGCTCAGTTCGCCTCTTTTCCGGTGATGGTAAACTCATACGGAAACATTTCGCTTATTGCGCCGGTTGCAAACCTGATCATTGTTCCAATAGCAAGCTGTGCGCTTGTTATTGCGCTGCCTGTTTGCATTCTGTGCCTTCTTATTCCGCAGCTGGGGTTTTTGCTTTGGATTCCGGGCGGTATATGCAGGCTGATGTCATATATAACACATATGTTTTCGGCCATTCCGGGTGCTGCGGCGGTGATACCGACGCTTCCGGCAATACTCGTTGCGGGGTACTATCTGCTGTTTTTTGCATTATCGCGCTTTTATGCAGTACATAAACCGGCCAGACTTGTTTCCTGTTTGTCCATAGTGGTGCTTACACTTGTTCTTACCGTACCATCCGCCGTATCCGAAAGAAATATAATGAAAATGGCGGTGCTTTCCGTAGGCGACGGCGACTGTACGGTTCTGACTCTTAACGGTAAATGCCTTATAATTGATACGGGATCCGGAGCATATGGACAGGAGGATATGAGCGATAGGGGTTATCGTGAGCTTTCGGCATATTTGTCCGGAGAGGGGATAACAACTGCGGATGTTCTGCTTACACACGGTGATTCGGATCATTCGGGCGGACTTATCCGGCTGCTTGAAAAGGACGAGATTACTTTCGGGCATATTTATTGCAATTATTCCACTATTAAAAATGCATATCTGAAAAATGCAATTTCTGCATGGGGTATTCCGACGGAGCTGAACGCACACGACCGTATCTGTTTCGGTGATGCGGTTATCACCGTATTGTATCCGCCGCCTCAAAGTGAATACCGACGCAATCTGTCGCTTGCCTTCAGGGTGGAAAGGGGCAATTTCGGTGCGCTCTTCTGCGGCGATAACCAAACTCAGGACGGAGATGAAATTGCCGATATAATCAAGACAAATGATATGAATTTTGATATTATGTTTTTACCGCATCACGGAAGCGTCAACACCGCGTCCTCAAAACTGATAGAAGCTGCTGATGCAGATGTGCTTATCAAAAGCACCGGTAAGGCGGGAAGCGAAGACGGCGCAATTTCCACCGCGGAATGCGGGCAAATTAATATATTTATCCAACGAAATGGTGCTTATTACATCAGGGGGTATAAAAATGAAAAGAGATGAGCTGCTTGCGCAAATAAAAAGCGGCACAATTAAGGATATATATCTGTTTTACGGACAGGAAACATATCTGATGAGGGCTGCGCTTGAAGAAATAAAAAAAGTACTGGAAGAACAAAGCAGGGCTGCCGGAGGTGATCTTGATTACATAAATGCGGACGGCAGAGAGATAAACGGCGAGCAAATTACGGAGCTTTGTACCACGGCCTCCTTTGTTTCGCCGCGCAAATTGATTGCAGTGGAGGATTATCCGCCGCTTATAGGCAAAGACGCACAGGCAGAGCCGTGCTTGCTTGAATATATTGATAATCCCGCAGATGCAGTACTTGTGTTTTATTGTACTCAGGATGTGGTAAAGACTTCTCCGCTTTTCAAAAAGCTTGTAAAACAAGGGGAGAGTGTGGAATTTTTGACTCCGAGCGAGACTGAACTGGAAAAATTTATTCGAGGTGAATTAAAAAAATACGGCCGGAGCATAGATGCTGACGCCTTACGCTTTTTAATATCCTATACCGATACCGGGCTGTGTATGCTGGTACCGGAGTTAAATAAGCTTGCTCTTAGCAGCGACGGAATAATAGACCGTAAGGCCGTAGAGGAAACCGTCACACCTGCGCGTGATTATAAAATATATCGGCTGACCGATTTTGTTTTTGAAAAGAAAAAAAGTGATGCCGCGGCACTTTCGGATATGCTGATATCTCAACGCGAGGAACCGATATATATTCTGGCTATTCTTTCAAAAACCGTGCGTAATTGTTTGATATATAAAAGCATGAAAAAGAGCGGAAGCGCGGACAGCGAAATATGCGCCTCATTAGGAGTTAAGGATTTTGCTTTACGGCGTATTGCCGGATATTGCAGATGCTATCCGTTATCCGTCTTCACAAAATGTTCGGATGTTCTGCTTGCGGCAGATGAAAAAATGAAAGCCTCTGCGCTTGCGGCAGAGGACATATTCACCTACACGGTGAGCGCAATTATTGAAATTCTGGAAACCGCAGATAAGAAGTAAAAACACACCCGGAAAAACTGCGGAGTAAAGATTTTTTAATATACAAATATACAGACGGATCAGGAGCCCTTTTTAACGGCTTTTGAGCTGTTGCTGTCAGAGGCTGCGCCGCTGCTCTCGGAAAGTGCCGGAGGAAGCTTGCGTATGCGGTATCCGTCAACAGAACGGTTAAAATCAAACACTATTGCCATTGAAGAAACAGCAATGATTATACCTGCAATTATGTCAAAGAGGGTGTTAAACAGATTGAGCGGCTCTGTATATGTTGCCATAAAGTCGAGCTTTTTGCCTATGTGTGCGGCGTATACGGCATCAGCGGCAAAATTAAAGGAGGCTGCAAGAACAAAAAATATTGCGGCGAAGATAAATTTATCCGCCTTGGTAAGCGATTTGTTGAACATATTAAACCCCAGAGCCGCAAATAAACCCATAGTTATGCCGCCCAATGCCGGCATAATTCCGAGATATGCATACAGTATATAAAACGCAGCGCCGAAAACGCCGAAGGCTGTTCCTACAATAAAGCCGCGTATACGGCAGGATGGTGAGCTTTTCTTTTGGGCGGTGTTTTCCGCAAGCAGAAGATTGGCACACTCCTTATGAAGGGGAACATAATAACCGTTTAGATTATATTTGCTGTCGGTGCTTTTTTTGCATAATACGCAAAGCTCCGTCGGGATGCTTTTATCACAAAGAAAGGCTCCGATGCGGTCTAAAACCTGAGTGATTTTTTCAGGATCGCTATCCGAAGGGGTGATATATAAAGCAGGAGCAGTGTATTCGCACGGAAGGGGACAGTGCTCCGTTACTTCATTAAGAGCTTCAATGCTTTCGGCAAGAGAGGGCAGTTCAACACTGATAACAACGCTTCCGTTGCGTATCTGTGCCGTTGCGCAATATCCGGCAAGCGAAAAAAATACCCTGTCAGAAACCATTACGCCGCGGTAATGATCGGCGAGAAACCGAATAATCTCATTTTTCATCAGCACACCTCAAAAGCATTGCCCGCAAACATTTACAGGCAAAAGGTTCAATATATATTATAATGCAATAATAAAGAAATAGCAACAGTGAAAACTGTAAACAAACTGTGATGCTTCGATATTTACGCACGGAAGATTGGGTTTATTATACAGCAAGCTGCATAAACAACCGAAAAATAAATAAAAAACGGAAAGCATAACGGTCATACCGTTTAACTTTCCGTAAAACATCGGACCGATAAATCAAAATCATTTGATCGCCGGTCTCTGCATTACATTGCAGCCTTGGACAGTTCCGCCTTTTTGCGGTTTGCCGCATTCTTATGCATGATGCCCTTGGCAGCTGCTTTATCTACTGCGCTGATAACGCCGGGAAGCATGGAAGCAGCCAGCTCCTTATTGCCCTCGGCAACGGCGGCGTTGAACTTCTTAACGGTAGTTTTCAAAGCGGATTTGATGCTGCGGTTGCGAAGATTTTTCTTGTCATTTACCAGAATTCTCTTCTTTGCGGATTTGATATTGGCCATGAATTCACCCCCTTGTGCAGGTTAATTACGAATTATTAACTATTGAATAATACCACACATGCGGAAAATGTGCAACACTTTTTTATATGTGAAATTAAATTGCGCATAAATTGCGCAATTTTCGGCCAAATAATCTCCAAAATGAGTAAAAATTGTGCTTGGGAGCATAATAAATATCGTCCGATATATAAAACAATGCGAAAATATCGGCTTTTGCTGCATAAGGCATGCGCGGAAGCAAATTAAATGTGAGAGTGTTAAGCATGACAACTTCAATTTTTAAGGATACAAAAACAATTTATACCGACCTTGCAAATGAAGCATTCAGCAGAGAAAATTCCGCTGATATGCTGCCGGGAGTGACAAGAAAGGTGTTGGAGATAAAGTCGGCACCGCAAAATATCGGGGTTGAAATAATCGAAATCAGTGATGCCGCAAGCGGAGAAAAGCTGGGGAAGGGCTGCGGACGGTATGTTTCAATACGCTCGGAGTATGCGCTTAACAGAGACAAGGCGCATCACAGACAGCTTTCGGCAGTGCTTTGCCAAAGAATAAAGGAGCTGCTGCCGGAAAAACGACGGCTTACTATGGTGGTAGGGTTAGGAAATCGCGCAATGACGCCGGACGCATTGGGGCCGAGAACTGCAGACAGAATAATGGTAACGCGGCATTTTAAGCAGCTTTTTCCCGGCATGACGGATAAAAGGCTTTCCGCGGTGTGTGCGTTTCAGCCATCTGTGCTGGGTACTACCGGCATAGAAAGCGCAGACGCCGTAAGCGCCATGTGTGATAAGGTACACCCGGATTGCGTAATTGCAGTGGATTCCTTGGCTGCGGCTGAACCGCAGCGCATAAATGATACGATCCAGTTAAGTGATGCCGGTATTGCGCCCGGAGCAGGCGTAGGCAACCGAAGACGGGGCATAGACAGCAGATCGCTGGGCGTACCTGTTTTGGCAATCGGCATACCGGTTGTTGTCAGGCTGCCGTTGCAAAAACAGGACGGAGAGGAGGAAATGATTGTTACTGCCAAGAATATAGATGCAATAATCAATGACTGCTCGGCAATTATTGCCGGCGGCATAAATCTTGCCTTGCACGATGGAGTTACCGAAGAAGAAATTGCGGATTTTATGTACTGAACCGGCTGCCGGGCATAAAATCCGGCAGCGAAACATCGGCGCACTGTAGCTGCGTAAGACGGTGTTAACATGAAACACTGTTAAACGCTATATTGCTGTTTTATTGCATTGCGTATTCGGAAAACGCACATGCTTATATAAAAGCGTTTATATTGACATATACGGGAATTTAACTATAATAAAGTATGTATGCACATTGTATGTGAATTGTTGTTTTGTAATGTGCCGGCATTATCGGTTTTGCTTTTATAAGGCAATAATTTGCATACATAAGAAGCAAAAAACATTATAATATGATTGCAAAACAAATAATTACAGCGGTGGATTTATGAAAAAAATTGGCTTTTTTGATTCCGGATTGGGCGGGATCAGCGTTTTGAGAGAAGCGGTAAAGGAAATGCCGGAGGAAAGCTATATCTATTACGGCGACTCGGCTAATGCTCCGTACGGCAGCAAAAGTCATGATGAAATATATGCTCTGACAATGCAGGGCATAAGATATTTGCAGAGCCAGGATATAAAGGCATTGGTGATTGCATGCAATACAGCTACCAGCGTGGCTGTGGAGCAGCTGAGATGTGATCTGAAAATACCTGTTATAAGTATGGAACCGGCAGTTAAACCTGCGCTTGAAAACACGAACGGTAAAGTGCTGGTGCTTGCCACTCCCGCAACATTGGAGCAGGAACGGTACAAGAGGCTCGTTGAGGGGCTTTGCGGAAGCGAAAGAGTGATAAATTGTCCCTGTGACCGCCTTGCCGGATTGATTGAAAAACATATCTATGATGATAAAGAGGAAATCGATACATATTTGGACCGGCTGCTTGCTCCTTATGCAGGCAGGGTTGACGCAGCGGTGCTTGGATGCACGCATTATGTATTTATAAAAGACAGAATTGCAAGCCGGCTTCCCGGAACGCGGCTGTTTGACGGTAATCACGGTACGGTTATGCATTTGCGCAGTGTGCTTACGGAAAATGGGTGCAAGGAGCCATCGGGCGGACGCGGCTGCGTTGTGCTTAATTCATCAAGCGATGATCAGTATACGCTTAAATGTTATTCGGCGCTGCTTAATTATCGCGATATATAATTTATCATTTCAAAAATACAGCTTTAATACATGCATGCGCATTGCTTTGTCCGCCTGTCTTAAACGGCGCTGCAGGGCATAGTATTGCTGCATAAAGCAAAAAACGAAAGGGTTCTTAATGGTGGAATTATTGGCCCCGGCCGGCAGCCCGAAGGCGCTGCAAATGGCGGTGCGCTGCGGCGCGGATGCAGTATATCTCGGCGGACCTGCTTTTAATGCAAGGGCATCAGCCACGAATTTTACAATGGAACAATTGGGCGAGGCCTTTGATTATTGCCATATTCATAATGTAAAAGCATATGTAACACTAAATACGCTGCTCAAGAACAGTGAATTGCTGCCGGCGTTTGATGCTGCGTGCGATATGCTGCATATGGGGGCCGATGCGTTCATAGTACAGGATCTTGGCCTGATCAGAATGCTGAAAAAACATACAAATGCCGAGCTTCATGCAAGCACGCAGATGAGCATACATAATGCATACGGCGTACTTGCGGCGCAAAAGCTGGGCTGCAGCAGGGTGGTGCTGGCGCGGGAAACGCCGCTTGAAGATATTGCGAAAATAAAAAAAGAAACCGGTGCGGAAATAGAAATATTTATTCACGGTGCGCTGTGCATAGGCTTTTCAGGGCAGTGTCTGATGTCGTCGATGCTGGGCGGAAGAAGCGGAAACCGCGGATGCTGTGCACAGGCATGCAGATTGCCGTATGCATTGACCGGTAAAGGAAAAACTGTCGACTCAGGATATCTTCTTTCGGCAAAGGATCTTTGTTGCGTTGATTACATGCGCGATATTATCTCCTGCGGCGCAGACAGCCTGAAAATAGAAGGCAGACTCAAACGGCCGGAATATGTAGGGGTAGTTACTCGTTGTTACAGAGAATTGATTGATGCCATTCAAAACGGTGACGATCCGGATGTGCGGGATATAAAAAGGCAGCTCAGCGCAATTTTTAACAGGGGCGGGTTTACAAAAGGGTATTATTTGTGTAAGAATGATATCGTTTTTCCGCTTCAGCCCAATAACACGGGCTGCCCGATAGGAAAAGTGATAAGCCGCGACGGAAGAAAAATTCATGCCGATATTCCGATTTGCAGAGGGGACGGCGTTGAATTGCGCGCAAACGGCACATCCGTCGGCGGCGGAACCGTATATGAAATATTCAATGCAAACGGAAAAGCGGAAACCGCCGTGGGGGATGTGCGCATTAACAGTTTGGGAAACAACTGTGCGCAGGCGGAGATTTTCCGTACTACCGATGCGGCTCTTATAAAAGATATTACGGCTTTTACATCAAAAGAACGCGGTATAATTCCTTTGGAGATAATACTTCGGCAAACTGCGGATGCGCTTGAGCTTACTGTAAGTGATGATACTGCATCGTCCTTTGTTTTAAGAGAATATACCTTTCAGGAAGGAAAAACGGGCAGTGAGGATGTCCGTGCGGCGCTTTCAAAGCTTGGAGGCACGCCGTATAAAGCGGGAAGGATCATACTGGATATAAAAGAAAACGGATATCTGCCGCAGGCGCTGCTTAACGGAATGAGGCGCGAGGCGACAGAAAAGCTTAATAATTACAAAATTGAACGGGCAAGGCGGCGCGCCGGTATTATTAACAGAGAAAAAGCCAAAGAAGATATTGCTTTTGAAACGGCGGAAATCAACCGTATTGAAGGCTTTTCCGCGGGAGAAAAAAGCTGTTTTGCCTACAACGCACAAATGCTGGACGCGCTCCTTGACAAAGCGGGGCTTTCAAGAGTATATTTCAAGCCGTATGACTACAATAAAACAGCAAAAGAAGTTCGAAAAAACAAAGAAATCCCTGTTTTTTTCGCTCCTTTTGATATCTTTTTTTCAAATGATGAAGCTCTTTTCAAACAGGCGGAAAGCTATGACGGAATATATGCCGAGAACCTTGGCGCAATTGAGCTGGCGGCAAAACTGAATAAGGAATGTATTGCGGGCGCAGGGCTTAATGTCCTGAATTCGCTTGCGGCTAAGCAGCTTTTTGAGGTGTTTGGCTGCATAAGGGTTACGGCTTCTCCGGAGGCGGACGGCCGCCTTCTTGCTCAAATATGCCGCAGCGAGGGTGTAGAGATCATTGCAGCCGGAAGACTGCCGCTGATGAAGCTTGTATACTGCCCGCGCAGAGCGTGCATGGGTTGCGGAAAATGCGATGGAGAATTCGGTCTTAAGGGACGCAACGGACTGTGGCTTGAGGATAAAGTGTTCAAGCTTTCCCGGTGCAGACATATTATTCTGGACGGGAGAAGTTTGGATATAACAGACGAGCTTCGGAATATAAATGCCGCAATATGCGACTTGAATAATACGGAAAGCCGTGTTTTTCCCGTTACAAAAGGGCATTTTGAACTTGGTGTATAGTCGATGCGATGGTCGATGCGTATAAATGACCGTTGATGTTTTATTAATGCAATAACGCCTTTAACCCGGCGCCTGATCGGTTGAGGCTTTTGATTTAACATCTGACTAAAGACGGCATTTGAGCAGCGACAGCAATATAAGGATGGGATAACCTATGAATGAGCGAACACTGCATACTCTTGAGTATGATAAAATCAAACAGATGCTTGTGCATAAATGCCTGTCGCAGGGCGGCAGGGAGTTAGCCGATAATTTGCAGCCCGTGATTGAATATGATACGGCGGAAATGCTGCTTGAACAAACGGCGGAGGCAGAGGCCATACTGCTCAGAACCGGCAGCAGCCCCGTGCCGGAATTTGCGGAAATCATGCCGTATATCACAAGAGCGGAACTTGGGGCGGTTTTGTCAATGCCGGAGCTGCTCGGCATAGCTGATTTTCTGCGTGGGGCACGCAAACTGAAAAAAGCTCTTGAGCACGAAGAAAGCAAGCAGAGCGTACTTGATGCCGTTGCCTTTGCCATTACGGCAAGAAGAGATGTTGAGGATGAAATATTTCGCTGTATTGCCGCGCCCGATGAGATGGATGATTCCGCAAGTGCGGCCTTGTCGGAGATCAGAAGGGAAATGCGCCGTGCAAATGAAAAAATCAGAGATCGCCTGAATGGGTATATACGCAATCCTGAGTCTGCAAAGCTGCTGCAGGAGCCGATAGTTACCATCAGGGGCGACCGCTATGTATTGCCTGTGCGCTGTGAAAACAAAGGGGCTGTGCCCGGAATCGTGCATGATCAGTCGTCAAGCGGCGCCACTTTGTTTATCGAGCCGCTGGCAGTGGTGGAGTTGAATAATGAAATAAGAATACTTGCCGGCAGAGAGGCGGAGGAGATACAGCGTATTCTGTCGGTATTATCCGCTATGGTGTCGCAGGCGGCGGATTGTATTGCGGCAAGTTATGAAGCTGCATGCAAGCTGGATTTTATATTTGCAAAAGCTAAGCTGAGCCGCGAAATGAATGCAATAAAGCCCAAACTTAATACCTGCGGCTATATAAACATAAAAAACGGACGGCATCCGCTTATAAAAAAGGACAAGGTTGTCCCGATAAGCGTGTGGCTGGGGCGTGATTTTACCGTATTGCTTATAACGGGCCCGAATACCGGCGGCAAAACGGTAACCCTTAAAACAATAGGGCTTTTTCAGCTTATGGCGCAGTCTGGGCTTCAGGTTCCGTGCGACTGCGGCAGCGAGCTTACGGTGTTTGATGCCGTTTATGCCGATATAGGCGATGAGCAAAGCATTGAGCAGTCGCTGTCTACTTTTTCTTCGCATATGACAAATATAGCCGACATTATGCGAAAATGCGACGGAAAATCGTTGGTGCTTTTTGATGAGCTGGGAGCAGGAACCGATCCTAACGAGGGAGCGTCTCTTGCAATGGCCATTTTGGAACGGCTTATACAGTACGGCACAAGAACCGTTGCCACTACTCATTACAGTGAGCTTAAGGCGTACTCGCTTACAACTGCCGGCATAGAGAATGCATCGGTTGAGTTTGATGCCTCAACGCTCAGGCCCACCTATAAATTGTCGGTGGGAGTGCCTGGGGCAAGCAATGCTTTTCTTATATCGCGCAGGCTGGGGCTTGACGAAGGCATCATTGCGCGTGCCGGCGAGCTTATGGACGGAGAACAGATACGCTTTGAATCCGTGCTGCAAAAGGCGGAGCAGCATAAGCGCATGGCACAGCAGGAAAATGAAAAGGCGCTTAAATTGCGTATGGATACGGAAAAAATACGCATGGATACACAGCGCCTTCAGGAGGAACTGCGTGCCCAGCAGGATGCAATTATTGCAAAAGCGCGTGTTCAGGCGAAAAAAATCCTGGAAAATGCCGATTTGAAGGCGCAGGAATATATTGACGAGCTTAAAGCGCTTAAGGATAACTGCAGTGATGAAGCACTTATACGAATGCAGACGCTGCGTAAGGGCATGAAATCGGAATTGCTTGAAAAACAGAGCATAAAAACGGATAAAGACCTGAAAAGCCTTGATCCCTCCGTTATAAAGCCCGGAATGACGGTATATGTGCGTTCACTTGCCCAAAATGCAGAGGTATGCTCTGCCCCGAATGCAAAGGGAGAGGTAAAAATACAGGCAGGTGTTATCCGAATGGATGTTAAGGTAAGCGATATAACCGTTGCACCGCAGCAGGAAAAAAAGAAAAAAAGCAAAACCGGAATAAGCCGTGATGCCGCTGCCGTGCCTATGAGCCTTGATGTACGCGGAAAAACGGTGGAAGAAGCGCTGCTTGATATTGACAGATATCTGGAAGAGGCTGCATACGCGGGGTTCAGCGAGGTAACGGTTATCCACGGCAAAGGTACCGGAGCCCTGCGCGCAGGCTTGCGTCGTGAACTGAAAGGTCATCCGAGAATTAAAAGCATGCGCGACGGCAGATACGGTGAAGGGGAAAACGGCGTTACCGTAATTGAGCTGAAATAGTATTTAACCGGCAAGGACGCTTGCTGTTGTGAATAGAATCCGTATTTTTTCAGAAAAATTGAAATATATTCACATTTTATTCATTCCGTCTGCGGCGCAAATATAGTATAATAATATCAACAAAGTTTTGGTGGGATTTTTCATTTTTACGAAAGCTGAGGTTAACGGCCATATGAAAACGCGCATTTTGGTTATTGATGATGATGTACATATCAGCGAATTGCTGAAGCTCTACCTTGAAAAGGAAGATTATGAGGTGGAGGTTGCTCATGACGGCGGTGAAGGGCTGGAAAAATTCAAGAGCTTCGAGCCTAAGCTTGTACTATTGGATATCATGCTTCCGGTAATGGACGGCTGGCAGGTTTGCAGAGAGATAAGACGGATTAATAATACGCCTATCATTATGCTCACCGCCAAAGGCGAGACATTTGATAAAGTACTCGGCTTGGAGTTGGGGGCGGACGACTATATAGTTAAGCCCTTTGAACCCAAAGAGCTTATAGCAAGGGTCAAGGCAATTTTGCGCCGTACAAATGTGAACGAGGATACGGTAAAGCAATACAGCTATAATAATCTCACGGTAAATATTTCGGATTACACAGTGGTATATTACGGTAAAGAGCTTGATATGCCGCCCAAGGAAATAGAATTGCTGTTTTTCCTTGCGTCACATCCCAATAAAGTATTTACAAGAGAGCAGCTGCTTGAGCAGGTATGGGGCTTTGAATATTTCGGAGATTCGCGCACCGTTGATGTGCACATTAAGCGCATCCGTGAAAAGATGCCGGTTTCCGAAGGCTGGAGCATAAAAACGGTTTGGGGCATCGGATATAAATTCGAGGTCAAGGATCAAAATCCGTAATGAGTGTGTTTTGTAAAAAATACTGCATTATTTATTCTGGAGTCGTGAATTATGCTGGCAAAACTGAAAAGCTCCGTGCTGGCCAAACTTATAGCCATATATATAATTATTGCCTTCCTGCTTGTCGGTGTATTGGGGCTTACCATTACCGGCGCATGCAAACAGGAGCTGCTGAAAATACGCTTTCGCCAGCTGAACGAAAAAGCGGTTTCCGTAGGTCAGATGCTTATGCAGACCGGAATTTCGGAACAGCAGCTGCTGTATTCCGGCGTTTTACAAAGCATAGCACAGGAACATGATGCTGTATTGCAGATAGCCCACAGTGACGGCTGTATATTTGCGGAGTATGACGGACGCGCGGCCGGCGCTATGAAAGACGGCAAATATATTGATACCGCGGCGATGAATGCGATAAGTGCGGGCAAGGTATATTCCCGTATGGATTACCGCAACGAAAACGGTGAGTCTACATCCACCGTAACAGTGGGTATTACCTCCATAGAAGGAGAGCTTAAGTATATAGTGGCTATTCATGCAAGCGATGCCAGCGTTGATAACGCATATCTTCGCATACTGGGTAAATTTTGGATACCGTGCGTTGTGATTGTCGGTCTCTGCATTGTACTTATTCTGCTGCTGAATTACAGCATTACAACGCCGCTTGTTGAAATGAATTCCGTAGCTAAGGAAATAAGCCGCGGAAATTACAGTAAGCATGTGCTGGTAACAAGCTCTGATGAAGTGGGACAATTGGCGCAGAGCTTCAATGCCATGGCGGACGAGCTGGAAAAAACCGATACAATGCGCAAGGATTTTATTGCAAATATAAGCCATGAGCTTCGAACTCCGCTTACAAGCATAAACGGTTTTGTGCAAGGTATACTGGACGGTACAATTCCTGCTTCTGAGCAGCGGCGTTATCTTGAGATTGTACTGGCGGAATCGCAGCGTCTCAGTCGACTCACGAGAGAAATGCTGGATCTGTCAAGGATTGAATCCGGCAAGTATAAGATCAGTAAAGCCGTGTTTGATATAAATGAATTGCTCAGGCGTGTCATAATTACGCTGGGAGATAAGCTGGAAGAGAAGGAAATCGATTTTGTCGCCGATTTCAAAGAGGAAAGAATTTGCGTCGCAGCAGATGCGGGCTGTATCGAGCAGGTCTGCGTAAATCTAATGGATAACGCCATAAAGTTTACGGATAAAGGAAAGAATATTACCGTTACCAGCGAAATTGTCGGAGGAAAAGCGCGCATAACCATTGCGGACGAAGGAAAGGGAATAAGCAAAGAGGATTTGGCTCATATATGGGACAGATTTTATACAGAGAATAAATCGCGCAGCGGCAACAGCGGAATGGGACTTGGTCTTTCCATAGTAAAACGATTACTGGCCGAACATGGCGAGGATATAAATGTTGAATCGGAACATGGCAAAGGAACGGCGTTTTCATTTGAACTTGAACTTGCACCAAAAGGCTCCGGCGCCATGAAACTGTAAAAACAAGTTGATATCATATTTATCATATAAATGCTCTACATATGCATGGAGGTATTATGGAAAACTATAATGATTATAACAACGGATTTGATGGTAAAAAGCACCGTGGCAAAGGAATGAGAAGCGGCGTTGTGGCGTTGATAGTAATTATCGCCATTGTCGTGGGAACGGTAGGCGGTGCGGCGCTGATATACTATTATACGGGCGGCAGTCAGAACCACCCCATTGAAGGAACTAATGCACCGGTGCCGTCTGACGGCGTTACGGTTATCCCGGGACAGTCCGACAAGCCCAATGTAACCATAAATCCTTCTTTTGATCCCAATGTAACGGCGCTTCCGGAGATTACGCCGCCCACCATTGACGGCACAGAGCCGATAGCGGATATATACGAGAAAATGAAGGATACAGTGGTTTTTGTCAGCAATTATTCTGATGAATCCACTCTTTCTTCAACGGGATCCGGTGTTTTTATCAGCAGCGACGGCTATATAGTAACAAACTATCATGTTATAGAAAATGCCGTTAAAGTTACGGTCAGGCTTTACGGCAGCGATGAAGAACACCGTACAACGGTAGTTGGCGGTGATAAGCGAACCGATTTAGCAGTGCTCAAGCTTAACGGCGGCACATATCATGCGGCGGCGCTTGGCAGCAGCGCGTCACTCAGAGTGGGACAGTATGTGGTGGCAATAGGCAATCCGCTCGGTTACGAATATGCAGATTCGTTAACGCACGGAGTTATAAGCGGACTTAACCGTGCAGTCGACGAGAAGGGAATACGCCAAAGACTCCTGCAGACGGATTGCCCGATAAACCCCGGCAACAGCGGCGGACCTTTGTTCAATATGAAGGGCGAGGTTATAGGCATAACCAGCTTAAAAGAAGTCTACACGACAGGCGAAGAAGGGCAGATACCGGTTGATAATATAGGTTTTGCCATTCCGTCCGATACGGTTAAAAGTATTGCGTTGACGCTTATTTCAAAAGGAAAAATCGAACGCGGCGCATTGGGAATAACAGCCCAAACAAATGTACAGAATAATAACGAGGACGGCGTAAAGGTGGTTGAGGTAACTGCCGGAAGTCCGGCAGCCAAGGCAGGCTTGAAAAAGGGTGATATTATCCGCGCCATTGATGGGGTAGAGGTTAAAAAAATGGAAGATCTCTCCGAACAGCTTTCTTATAAAAGCGTGGGGCAGACCGTAACAATCAGGTTTGATCGCGGTACCAAGGAAATGACCGTTAATGTAACCCTTACCGTGCTTAATGAATAATTTTCACACGCTGCATTTTTATTAAGGTTAAAAAATTTATAGCGGTAGGAACATACTTTCCTGCCGCTATATTTTTATAATGAAACCTAGGCAAAGCAGCGGGGTAAAAAGGCATAAAAAATGAGTGTTCATAACTCAAATCCGTTATGAACACTCGATATGTGAAACGCTCGAAATAGCGATAAAGGGGGAAAACGCTGCTTTCCGGGTTGCATCCACGGGATTATCCGTGGATGCATTTTTTTCTTTCCAGCATTTTGGGTGCTTTTCGGGGTGTGAAACGCTCCGATAGGTGCTTTCCTGCGAGGTGCAAAACGAATAGAAAAAGTTATCAAAACAGGTCTTGACTTTTCAGGTATTTAGAGTGATTAATAGTACTACCGAAAATGGAAAGGAGACTTGGCATGACCGAGGAAGAAAACAAACGAGAAATGGAGTATTGGCTTGGAAAAATCATTTTGACAACACTCCGCGAAAAAAGAATTATCACGGACGAGGAATTTCGTCTCGGCAGGATTGCACTGATTCACAGAATACATCCGATTATCGGAGCATTGGAGGAGGATTGCTATGAGCGAACGGATCATTACCAAAATACCGGCTCTTGCTGAATGGAAAAACAAACCGGGGACCGTATCCGTAAAGAAACGGGTTGCCGCTTATGCACGGGTATCTACTGAGAAGGAAGAACAGGAGAACAGTTTGGAGGCGCAGAAAGCATACTTCCGGTATTTGATTCAAAGCCGGCCGGACTGGGAGGATGCCGGATTGTATTCGGACGAAGGCATTTCAGGCGTATCATTTCATAACCGCGAGGCTTTCAAGCAAATGATAGAAGATGCACTTGCCGGAAAAATCGATCTGATTCTGACAAAATCGCTGTCCCGTTTTGCCAGAAATACGGTGGATGCCCTTCAGACGATTCGCTCACTGAAAAATGCGGGTGTAGCGGTTTATTTCGAGAAGGAAGATATCAACACACTGGATTCCAAGGGAGAGCTGCTGATTACGCTGATGAGCTCTTTTGCACAGGAAGAGAGCCGCTCTATATCGGAAAACATCAAGTGGGGAATTCGAAAGCGCTTTGCAGACGGAAAATACAGCGTTGCGTACAGCAGCTTTTTGGGATATTACAGCGTTCACAAGGATGAAATGCTGGTGGACGAGCAGGAAGCCAGAATTGTTCGATTTATCTATTTACTGTATCTTGAGAATCGAAGCTTTCAGAATATTGCAGATGTTTTAATGGCAGCCGGAATTTTGACCGTGACCGGAAAAAAGAAGTGGTTTTCGAGTGTGGTATCCAGCATTTTGCATAATGAAAAATACAAAGGTGAAGCTTTGCTTCAAAAGGGATACACGGTCGACTATTTGACAAAAAAGACAGAATCAAACAATGGAATTTTGACGCAGTACCTGGTTACCGGCGGGCACGAAGCGATTGTTTCTGCCGAAGTATGGCAGGAGGTGCAGGACAGGCGACTTCGATATGAGCAACGGTATCCTACCGTCAGTGTGCTTTCCAATCTCATATACTGCGGAGAGTGTAATTCGGCCTACGGAAGAAAAATGTTTCGTGCACCGCAAATCGATGCCGGCTATTATCCTGCATGGCGATGCAACGGTCGGGTTCTGCACAAAACAGGCTGTCATACGCCTTCGGTGTATGAGCAGGAATTAATGAATCAAATTGCCTTCGCACTCCGCCATTTGCTTCAGGTGTTTTACCGTAATATTTTTGCTCTTTGCAAGGATATTCTGAATAGCGCCACGGCCGCCGAGGTGTTACAGGAATGGGAAACAAACGGGCTGCCGGATCTTTATTACGAATTGGACTGTTTGCCGATTATTATTTCCAGAATTGTTGTAGAAACGGATGACCGCGTACGAATCGTTTTCCGGGACGGAAACGAACTGGAAGGTGCAATCGGATTATTTACGCCGGGCGGTAATGCAAGAAAACAAAAAGAGCGAAAGGAGCTGGATATGATTGCCTGGCGGGAACGAGCCGCAAAACGGTATACATCTACTCCGTTTGACTACAGCGAGGTTTGCAACGCTCCGTTTGGGGGTGGTAAAGAACAATTTTATAAGCAGGTCAGCACACTCCGTGCAGAAGGACTGGGCTGCAGGGTAATCAGCTACTACCTTGGAATCAGCTGCAAGAGTAGGGTGCAAAGACTGTTCAAAGAAAAAGGGCTGACGGTAGAAAAAGCGCGTTCTGAATACTATTGCTGGTGGTGCGGAGCGGTTATTCAGCGGACACCGGGAGCAAGGGCACGGTTGTTTTGCTCAGTTCCGTGTAAGGGCAAGTATTATTACGAGAAGGAAAAGGGAAAAAGGTTGTTGGCTGAGGAAGATTACGATTGAAGGTTTCCTGAAAATGGGAGCAAATTGAACATTAAGAATGGCAGAAATCGCCGTAATTTATTGACTTTTCAGGCATTTTCAGTTATAATATTATATAGATGATTTAGCCGATGATGCTGTAATCTGTGGTGAGAAGGTTACGATTATCAAAAAGCTCTCTACCGAAGCAGATTTTATCATAAAGAGTAGCTTGCCCCATTTAGAATATTGAAATATATGGGATAGAGGCTCTAAAGGAGACACTGAAATGTTTGAATATCTGATTCATATTGAACCGCGGCTTTACGATCGGTACCTGACCGTGGAGCGCAATATCAAGTCGGCAAGCAATTCTTTTTATGATTCCTACCTCGATATGCAGGAGCAGTTTGTAAAAACGGTTATTCTGGCAGCGGGAATCGATTTCAAACCAAACGAAACCTGCGGCGCACTCTTCAAAAAGCCGGATGTCGTGGCCTTGTTTTCCGATACCCTTGGGGTGGATGACTATACTTTTCATAAGATGCAGGACTATACATTGAAGGTCAATGCACATAAGCATAAAGGCGAAAAGAAAATTGCCGTTGATACCATCGTCAGTTATCTGCGTGTGTTCTACACGGCGACGGCGGCATACGGTAAAAGCAAAGGAATCGGATGCGAGGAGTTCAACGCGGATGAAATCATCCGGATTTTTGACCTGTATGACCGTGAAAACCAATCATTGCGGCGGAAGCAGGACTCGTTGCGGGAAGAACTCTCCCGTATGGCAGATGCCGGTGCGTTGAAGGCTACGGATGTCACCTATTTGCATGGGCTTCTTTCTCCGGATGAAATGGACAGGCTTTCGGTAGAAGATCAGAACAGCGCACTGTACCGTCAGATCAGCGGACTTATGGAGATTAAATTATCTTCCATGGAAGAAAAACTCAATCGCACAATTGAGTTGCTTCTTGAACTGAAACCGGCAATTGCCGAAAATCGGGTGATTACAAAAGCGGTCGGCAATTGCGTCGGCTCCATGATTAACGGTGACGCACGGGCGGTAGAGCATTGGCTGGAAAAAGCCCAACCGGAAGGCGGTGAAAACTGATGCCGGAAAATTTATTTGAAAAAGTCGACAGACAGTCGGAGAAGATCAATCTGGTTGCCGGTAAACTGGAGGGCGTCTGTATTGAGGATTTGTACGCCTTGGCAAAGCGCACATGGGATTACAAAGATTATGATATGGCACAAAAATATTATAATCATATTTCGCTTTTGCAGCCGCTCGACTGGAAAGCCCCGTATTGCGCATCGCTATGCGGGTGTATGGGACCTCTACAGATTGATTTATGGGATCGACGCCCGAAAACCGCATATAGCTATTATGAATCGACTGTTGACTATATTCAAAGCCGCTCTTTGCCGGAAACTGAACAAAATCAAGCCGTTCTGCAGGCGACCGATATCGTTCTTTCCGTTTTTCGGGAGTATATCGATATTTACTTAATTCCAGAAAACAGAAAAAGTTTTGATGAATGTGCACCGGAGTTCAAGCGGGAACTGCAAAAAGCTTTTATCTGCGTGATAAAGAAAATGGATGCATTTGAATCCGGTCTTTATCAAGAAAAACAAAAGGAAGCTTGCTATGTATTAGGCGATTTTCTGGAGAAATATTGTCAGGCAGATCAATCTATTGTTGTCGCAAAAGAAGATTTTGAGAAATACATACAGCCGTTGTATCCCGATATTCAATATGATGAGAATCTGTTTTCCGATCCGGACCCGAATCGGATTGCCGAAATCAAATTAAGAGGTCACTGTTATCTCGAATATAAGGATAAGGTAATCGCAGAGCGTAGAGTCAAAAAGAATGCGATTTTTGCTATTCTCCTATTTGCGGCAACTTTTGCAACAACGATGATTCCGATGATAAAGGGCGGGGGATTTATGTGGCTTGCCCCGGTTTCGATTATTTTTGTTCTGCTTTCAGTTTTGTTCTTGCTTCGAAGCATTGGTAGCCGCCAAGGTATCCGGCAGGACGGGTGGTTGTATCCGAGCCGGTGGAAATTCCGTAAAAATTCCGATGGAAATGTTGTATGTGAGAGAAAACCGGTGTGGGTTAGCAGTGTAGCACGAGTTATAATATATTGGTTTTCGCCCATGCTGGCAATTGGGTTGATAGGTAACGCATGGAGTGCAAATTTTGCCGTATTGGAATCTGTCTTGTTGACAATCTCCTATGCAGTACAGGCAGTTGCCCTCATAATGTTTGCGAGCGAAGATATCAATGATTACAATTGCTTTCGGCGGTTTGAGTACCAAGGAAAAACATACCGCTTCAAATAACGGGGGACCATTATGCTTGAAAAAATGATATTCCAAAACAAAAAGGAAGAAGCTGATTTTGAAAAATACAGGCAGCTGAAAGGCGATGACTTGTATTTTCAAATTTTCCGTATTCTATCTGAAAAAACACCGAAGGTAAAATATGTTACGGTGCGGGCATACATCCGCTACGACAAAAATTTACGGGATAAGCTCTATATTTATTTGGCAACTTTGGAGGAGTATTGCAAAGCACAGTTATTACATTCGTTTGATGTTTGTGCTCCGAAAAAATATCAAGGGCACTGCCATAAAGAACTTGTGAAAAATCTCGTTCCAAGAGCGGATGGAGAGTCCAATCTGTATTATGGGTTTCAGCCGGATTTTGGCGACTTAATGCGTATATGCAGCGAAAAAGAAGTTTACAAAATTGAAAGCAGCGAGCAAAAAGCAATTAAGACACTCAGAAATCAGACGATGCACCATGCATTGATTCTTTTCGGCAATGCCAAAACAGAAGTGGAATTGTCGGACCATTTCAAAACTTTGGAGAAACAGCTGAATGCGTTTGTCAACGCGCTTCCTCAGGAATACCGCAACGGGTTTCTTGCCGATATTGTAAAATTAAATGAAAACAGTGTTCACGGTACAAAGCATTTGAGCAAATTCGGTTTGGAGGTTCAGAATGGCAGAATATGTGTCAAAAAATGAAGTGAAGCCGTATCGTAAGATTTTTGATAAAATGATGGCGGACATCCGCGAAAGTGTTCGCAAAAAGGGGATTACATTCACCTATCAACTTGTTGGAAGCGCAAAGCGGAATTTGGTTGTTCGCCATCATAACAAGGGCTTTGACTGTGATTATCAGATTGTAATTCGTAAAAACAAGAATAATTGTTCTGCAACTGAGATTAAAATGCTATTTGGACAACTTCTGAATAAAGTAAGACCGGATGTCTTTTCAGATGTTCAGGATTCCACATCGGCATGGACTATGAGAAAAACAGACAGCGGGAACAGCAGATTGATTTTTTCATACGATATTGTCATTCTGAGACAGGATAAAAACGGGGTTCATATTATCAGGCAAGACAAGGAAAACAAAAAGACAGGATATTTTTGGAATCTCCTGCCGGATATGAATTCTGCTGATGCCGGAATTTCTGCAATCAAGGGTGCACAAAAATGGAACGAATTGAGAAAGGTATATCTTCAAAAGAAAACCGAAAAAACAGAGCAGGGAAAATACAAAGGCAAGGCATCGTTTCAGCTATTGCATGAGGCGATAAATGAAGTAATTAAAGGCTGACCGTCAATAAAAAACACCCCCTCCTTTCGGAGAGGGCGAAAACATCTCAATCGTGCGGAGTGATGAGTTCAAACACAGAGATACCGAAAAAATCGGCGATTTCCGTCAGTTGATCGGTTTTGGTAATTCCGCCGCTGATCCATCTGCGGACACATCTCGCATCGGTGTTATACGCCTCAGCAAATCCTTCCTGCGTTCTGTAATTCGACTCCTTGATCAGACGTTTTAAGTTTGCCCCGGCGACTAAGCTGAGGCTGTCATATGTTTGTTTCATAAGTGCAAACCTCCTTTGCTTAGCCGAAGCAATGCTCCAGAGATCTGTCTATGAAACGGTTATATTATACCATAAATCCTTTCAGAATTCAATAGCAAACCAACGGGACAGGACAAAACCTGTCCTGTTTTTTTATGCTTTCCCATGCGATAATGAGTATACCCGAGAGGGAAAAACAATTGGAGGGCAATAACGCCTATGTATTACAGAATCGCCTGTCTGAGCGGCAAAAGCAAGTAAACGGGAACAGGACAAAACCTGTCCTCGTAAAGCGCGTCGAAAACCGTTACAATAAAGGCACAGCAAACGAAAGGAGTTTTCGAAAATGAAATATTACGAAGTCATTGCCAAGTGCGGTCATGTTGGAAAAGGTAAGTGCGTACTGATTACTTTCGCCTGTGCCGCAGAGAACGGAAAAGAAGCGGCGGCAAAGGTTCGGGCGTATGCGAGGGTGAAACATCATCATAAAGACGCCATTCGGAATGTGCGCGAGATCCTGTTTGAAGAGTACATAAAACTCAGGGCAGAGAACGATGCAGATCCGTATCTGCACTGTAAGAACCGGCAGGAACAGAATAAAATACCGGGGTTTGAAGAACGGATCATTCCGGATCCGGTGGAAGAAAGAATGCACAAAAAAGCATCACCGCTCCGCCACGCGAAAGTCGTGCGGCGCGAAGCGGAGATGGCTATGGAAATGCAGGCATATTTCAGAGAAGGGGTGGCGGCATGAGCAAAGTATATATCAATGCCATCAAATTTAATCGCAGTCTGGTGGACGGTCCCGGTGTACGCACGGTGGTTTTCTTTCAGGGGTGCGATCTGCATTGCCCGGGCTGCCAGAATCCGTCCACATGGGATATTACAAAAGGAACGGAAGTGTCCACGGAAGAACTGGCAACGCTTCTCAGGAAAGAATCGGTCAACCGGAAGGTGACTTTTTCCGGCGGGGAACCGCTGATGCAGAAAGAGGCACTTATTGAACTGTGCGGTCTGCTGGACGGTTTTGATATTGCTGTTTATACAGGGCACACGATGGATGAGGTTCCGCAGGAACTTCTCCGGAAGATCAAATATATCAAGATCGGTCCTTATATCAAAGCGGAACATACGACGGTAACACCGTTTGTCGGTTCCAAGAATCAGAAATTTGTGAGGGTAGACCATGAAGCAGAAATGCAATGAAAACGCCGCCAACCGATACAGTTATGTCGGAGATGTTTACCGTACCGGCGAGTTGGCAAGAAAAAAAGAAACGCTTGCTTCCATGCCGGAAGAATGGAGCGATTTGCATACAAAAGGTTACATACACATTCACGATCTGGATGCGCACGGCTTGACTTACAACTGTTTGACTTTCAACATTCTGAAGGACTTTCCGTATGAAGAATTCCGCAAAAAAAGCGATGTCCGTAAGATCATCGGGCTGTTTGATTATCTCAAAGGTCTGTTTGCGGCGATGGGGAACGAACAGTCCGGCGGCATGGCACTCGCCAATTTCGATAATGACCTTGCCACAGTACTGACAGCATCCGGATTTGTCATGAAGGATGAGTATCAGGAGATCTTCCGTGCTTCGATTGCGGATATTATTCGCTGGTGCAACGATACGCACACGCGGATGGGAACGACAAGTTACTATGTGACCTTTAACATAGGGCTTGCCGAGGGAGAGTTGGCAAAATTTCTTGCTTTTACACTTTTGGATGAATTTGAGCGGGCGGGGGATACGGTGTTCAAGCCCAATATCGTATTCAAAGTTGTCGGTGGGGTCAATCGGTTTCCGAAAGACCGGAACTATGACCTTTATCGGAAAGCACTCCTTTGCACGGCAAAGAAGATGATTCCGACCTATCTGCTCTGTGACAGCAAACCGAATCAGGGGATTGACCCGACAAAAATTGCCGTGATGGGGTGTCGCACCCGCGTGGTTGCCGACCTGTTCGGTGAGAATTCCTCGGTCGGACGCGGAAATATTGACAACATCTCAATCAATCTGCCTCGGCTGGCACTGGAGGTAGAGAGGGACACTCCGGATGCCGATACCGATACAAAGTTACGGATGTTTTCGGAAAAGTGGGATAGTGTAGCAAGAACCGTGAAGGATATTTTGCTTAACCGCTTCGAGAAAACCTGCCGCCGGACATCGGAAGATTTTCCGACCAATGCCGCACACCATCTTTGGGTGGAAGATTTCGATGATATTCCGCAGGTATTCCGGCACGGAACGCTGTCCATTGGTTTTATCGGGCTTTCCGAGGCAATGGAGGTGCTCACAGGAAGACGGTTTTATTCGGATCCGGATACCTATATGAGCGCTCTCGGATTTGTAAAACATATGCGGGAGTACTGTGATTTCCTCCGTGGAGAATATCGTCTGAATTTCTCTCTGCTTGCAACCAGCGGGGAACTGATCTCCGGCAGATTCATTGAACTGGATCAAAAAGAATTTTCCGACCCGCACGGAATCTTCAAAAAGGGGTTTTACACGAATTCCTTTCACATCAATGTGGACAGCAATCTGCCGGCGTTCCGGAAAATTCAGATGGAGGGGCTGTTTCACGAGATTTGCAACGGCGGATGTATTTCATATGTTGAACTCGGCGAGGCACCGCTCGGCAACGATGAAGGGCTTCGTGAATATGTAGAGTGCGGCATGGCATCCGGCACGCATTATCTCGGTTTCAATTTCCCGAAAGATGTCTGCCGTGACTGCGGTACCGGCGGGGTGTTCGATAAATGCCCCGTTTGCGGTGGAACCCGCATCACCAGAATCCGTCGGGTGAGCGGCTATCTTGAAATTCTTGACGGATTTACCAAAGGCAAAAAGAACGAAGAGAAAGCAAGGAGGGCAAACTGAGTTGAGACATATTGCGATTGAAGGTATGGACGGCGTCGGAAAAACAACAACGGCAAGAATGCTGGCGGCGCGGCTTGGCTATCGTTATATTGAAAAAAATCTGCATGAACTCTTTGACGAGGACGATAGGTTTGACAACTACTTCCGCATCCGTGATAAGGTCAACGAAAGCCCTGACCGGCTGTTTACCTCTTGGTTTTACGCGCTCGGCAACATTTATTTGCACACCGCCCACGAAAACGACGATGTGGTAACTGACCGTTATTTTCTTTCCAACTACGCATGGAGCGGAACGGAAGATAACCGCGCGGTGTATGATCTGCTGACCGAAAAACTCGGTTTTCCGGATCTGACCGTTATCCTGTATGCGGACGAAACAGCCATTTTCGAGCGTTTACGTCACCGTGACGAAGAGGACAGCGATCTTGCAAAAGTCAGGCTTTCCAAAGAAAAATACGAAAAAATGATCTGCTTTTGCGAGCGGTACAAGATGCCCTATATGGTGATCGACACAAGCCACCTGTCCCCGGAAGAGGCGGTGGAACTCATTATGAAACGGATTGAGGGCAGGGCATGATTGCAAAAGACATGAAATATACCGCTCTTTACTGGGCACTGCGTTTCCGTGAAACGGCGGAAGATGTCCACGTCAAATCCTATAACGGCTACCGGGTTACGATCTATGCAGAAAAGCATTATGTTGATTTCGGAGAGAAAATCAAAAACGGTCGCAAATATAATCTGAACAGCCATAAGTCGTTTGTGGTGCTTGAATGCATCGATCGCTTGTTGACAAAAGGCTACTCGCCGGAACAGATCATACTTACAAACAGCCTTTTTGATATCTTTCTGAATGTCGATGGTTGGATTGTCGGAATCGACTGCTTTGCGTGGGATGACTATTCCGGCGGTGGCGACCTTGGGTTCGCAGATTTTGAAGTATCTTATACCTCAAGGCTCGTCAGCGGATTGCTTGAATATAAAGGCAGATATTATTCCGACGGTTTTGATTTTGATTTCGGCGTCGGTTTCGATGCATACACTTCCGTTGTAAACCTGTCTTCGGATTTTGAAATGAACGGCAGCGAATTGGTGCAATATAAGGGGAAAGACTCGGTTGTTCATATTCCGGAAAGCGTTGTTTCTATCGGTGCTTCCGCATTCTGGAACAATACCTCCGTCAGGGAGGTTATCTTGCCCCGTTCTCTGGAGCGTCTTGGGGGAGATTGTTTTTACTACTGTACAAACCTTGAAAATGTGACGATTCCTCCGAATGTGCGGACGATGGGAAACAATCCGTTTGCCGGTTGCCCGAAACTGACGCTGAAAAACGAAAGCCCGTTCTTTTGCATGGAAGACGGCGTTTTATATGACAAAGGCAAAACCACACTGATTTATTTCCCGATTAAAGACGAACGCCGGTCTTTCAGCGTACCGGACGGTGTGATGTGTCTTGGCAAGCATTGTTTTTATGCCTGCGACCATTTGCATGAAATCACAGTTCCGGAATCTGTGATCCGGTTTGAAAACAATCCGTTTTCGGGTTGCACCGAACTGAAGCTTGACTGCCGTTCTCCATACTACATTGTGGAGGATGGGGTTATATATAACAGATTCAGAACAAGTATTATAGGCTGTCTGAACGGCTCTCAGATCGACTGCCTGACCATACCGGAAAGTGTAACGCTGATCAGCAGAAACTCATTTTGGAACTGCAAAGGAATAGAGCGCGTTATTCTCACAAAAAACATTGGCCGTATCGGGTACAACCCGTTTGCCGGGTGCGAGAATCTTTTGATTGAGAATGGCGGAAATCCGAATTTCTGCGTGGAAAACGGAATTGTGTTTGACAAGGGGCGCACACATCTTCTGTGCGCAACAGACCGTGCGGTCGGGGCGTATTACCGTGTACCGGACGGTGTAACGCATATCAATCGCGGGGTATTCAGCGGTTGTAAGTCCCTTTGCAAAATTGATTTTGGCGGCGTTACCTATATTGATAAAAGTTCGTTTACCAACTGCACAGGACTTACCGAATTATATATTCCGGACGCCGTTACCTATATCGGCGAGTGGGCATTTTCCTATTGCCGGAATTTGCGAAAAATCAGTATCAATAAGCATACTTTTGTTGACAAAAACGCCTTTAACGAATGTCCCGTTGCGGTAGAATGGAGGGGTTGAAATTGCATAGAATTATCGAAAGCGACAATCTGATTGCCCTTGAAACACTCACGCCGGAATATGAGGGGAAGATCGATGTGATGCCGATTGACCCGCCGTACAATACGGCTGTTTCCTATATCGGCTACCAGGACTCCGGTTATGTAAACGGCTGGGGCGCGTTTATGCGCCCGAGACTAGAACTTGCATATCGCCTCCTTTCCGGGACGGGTGTTATGTTTATCCATATTGATGAAAACGAGCTTTTCACCCTCTGGTCGCTTTGCTCCGAAATATTCGGTGCAGAAAATCTGATGACCATGATCTGGAAGAAAACGAACGGGCATTTTGACCGAAACCGTAAAGAAAAGCCGCTGGAAAGCGGAATCCGCCGCACGCACGAATTCATCGTTGCCTGCTTCAAGGATAAAGCGCATACCATACTGCATCCAATTTATCAACCCGTCTGGAGCGGAAGCGGGTATACGGATGTCGTGAAACCTCTTGAAACCGTCATTGACGGTATGGGAACAAACGCATCGGCAAAAGACGAATTGGAGGAACTTCTCGGCGACTGTACACTGTTTGCTACGCCGAAACCTGTCCGGCTGATAGAAGAACTCATCCGTGCTGCGAGCACAAAGGATTCCGTTGTGCTTGACTTCTTTGCCGGAAGCGGAACGACCGGGCACGCAACAATGAAGCTGAACGCCGAGGATGGGGGACATCGCCGATTTATGCTTGTTACCAATAATGAGAGCAACATTTGTCGGAGAGTTACCATCCCACGCATCATGAAGGCAAAAGCAATTTGTCAATGTAAAGACGAGATACAGGTTGAAACTTTGATGGAAAGGTCTGTTATATAACGACTTCCATTCCGTTTGTAAAAACGAATTTCAGAAAGCCGTCTTTTTTTACAACAACTTTTTCAACCAGCAGTCTCCACATCGACTCGTCAAATTCAACCGGGGCGTTTTCCATACTGCGCAGCGAATTGAGAAAGTCCTCAAAGGCTACAGACCTGGCAATTCTTGCAGAGCGTTCGGTATTCAGTTGTAAAAGACGCTCTTTGATTACCTGATATCGCTCAACATATTCGTTGTATTGGCGCAGATAGGTATTTTGATCTTCTTCTGAGGTGGCATTCTTATCAACATATTTTTGAGTCAGGTTGATGACGACCTCCAATTCCTCTTGGAGCATGGACTGTTCCTGTTCGATGGCGGTGCAATCGGTAAGTGCCCGTAATTCCGTTTCGCAATTTGTTATAACCTCCTCCCTGGTACAGAAAAGGCGGGTGACTACTTCGACAAAAGCGGCTTTTATGGCGTCTTCTGTAAGGTACGGTGTGTTACAGTATGTCTTTCTGTCAAATTTAGCATTGCACTGCCATACCTTTCTGCGCAGGTGCGTATTGGAACTCCATATCTTGGGACCAAAAAACGCATCGCACTGTTCGCAGACGATTTTGGTAGAGAAAATACTTTTTCCGCTGTATTTTGTGGAGAGGGAATGTCTACGCGCATATTCTACCTGTACGCGTTCCCATTCTGCGGGAGGAATAATCGCTTCGTGACTGTTTTCTACATAGTATTGCGGCAGTTCGCCTTCATTGGCTTTTACCTTTTTGGTTAAGAAATCAACGGTGAAATTCTTTTGAAGAAGTGCCGCTCCTTTATATTTTTCGTTGCGTAAAATGCTTCGGACAGTCGTGAGCGACCATTGTTTCGTTTTTTGGCTCGGTGTCGGAATGCCGTCTGCGGTCAGACCGTCTGCGATTGCCCAAGCGGCTTTGCCCTGCATAAATTCCCGATAAATTCTCTTTACGATGAGAGCCTGTTCGGGATTGACGGTTAATGTGCCGTTCGGTCCCTTGTCATATCCGAGGAACTGACTGTAACCAAGGCTGATTTTTCCGTCGGCTGCGCTTTTGCGTTTGCCCCAAGTAATGTTTTCCGAAATTGAACGGGATTCTTCCTGTGCAAGGGAAGACATGATGGTCAGCAGTAGTTCTCCTTTACTGTCCAAGGTCCAGATGTTTTCTTTTTCAAAAAATACTTCGATGCCTTTTTCTTTGAGCTGCCGGATTGTCACCAATGAATCAACGGTGTTTCGGGCAAATCTGCTGACCGATTTCGTAAGGATGAGGTCGATTTTTCCATCCAGTGCGTCTTTTATCATTTGGTTAAAGCCGTCGCGCTTTTTTGTATTGGTTCCGGATATCCCTTCATCCGTATATACTTTTACGAACTCCCAATCCGGGTTATTGGCGATATATTTTGTGTAATAGTCAACCTGAGCCGTATAGGACGAAAACTGCTCATCTTTGTCTGTGGATACCCGTGCGTATCCGCAGACCTTTCTCTTTTTTGATGTTAATGCAGGCATTTTTGTTGCCGGGTTGACGGTTGCCGGTATTACGGTAACTTTACTCATCTGCTTTTCTCCTTTTTTTCAACTGTTGGCTGGCTGCGGCCCTCTTTTCATCTGTCCATGATTCCGAACGGGATCGGTCTTTCCATACTTGGCTGATGATTCTGCCGTCTGCCATATCATACTGAAGACTATTACCGTTACAAACCGTTATTTGACGGATTTCTTTGATGCTTGCTGTAATTTGTCCGGTAACTTCATAGAGCGTAGCCTCCGGAATTTGCTTTGATGGGCAGTAGGCCTTTCCTCGGGTATTGAAAGTACGGCATATCCAAACTGCGCCGGTGGGAGTGATTTTTCGAGTGTATGTTTTGCCGCAGCCGGCACATATTAAAAGTCCCGTAAACGGGTATGATGCCGATTTCTTTGAAGCATGGCAATACATTTCGGAACGCTTTTGAAGTTCTTCTTGCACAGCTTCAAATGTTTCAGGGGGAATAATTGCTTCATGGGAGCTTTCAACAAGATATTTTGGTCGCTCGCCGTTGTTTATTCGCTTTTTCTTGGTGATGTGGTCTTCAATAAAGGTCTTTTGCAACAGCAAATTCCCTGTATATGTTTCATTTCGCAGAATCTTTCCGACGGTGTTCGGATGCCATGGTCCACCGAATCTTGTCGGAATGCCGTCCGCTGTAAGACCGTTCGCAATTTTTGTTTTACCAAAGCCGCTGAGATATTCACGGAATATCCGGCGAACGGTATCCGCTTCTTCCGGTATCAATTCATATCGGTCGTCTTTTAAGCGATATCCGAGAAGTGCATTGTTCCACGGAATACCTTCCTCGAAGTTCTTTTTGATGCGCCATTTCATATTTTGACTGACCGAGTGGCTTTCCTCCTGTGCGAAAGAGGAGAGAATTGTTGTCATGAGTTCTCCGCTTCCGTCTATTGAATGTATATTTTGCTCTTCAAAAAATACGTCAATTCCGATAGATTTTAATTTGCGAACGGTTTGCAGAAAGGTTACGGTATTTCTTGAGAAGCGGGATATGCTTTTTGTGAGTATCAGGTCGATTTTTCCCGCTTCGCAATCTTTGAGCATACGCTGAAAGCCGGGTCTGTCGGATTTTGTTCCGGTTATGGCTTCATCAGAGTATACACCGCAGTAACTCCAATCTGCATGATTCTGTATCAGCCCGGAGTAATAACTGACCTGGGTGGAAAGGGAATGCAGCATCGCATCTTTTCCGCTGGATACACGGCAGTAGGCTGCAACCCTTTTAATGTTGGTTTTCGCCGGAGCGTCAACCTTAATACATTCAACGGTTCTGTCCATAGATACCTCCTGTTTGGGTTACTATATATTCGCTCTGAACAGCGGAAAAGTCAAGCCGATTCAGCGATATATTACCGACAAACTTAACCCGTATTTTCGGGCAAGATTTGTGTCAATCACGGCGAATTCTTCAGCGGACAGAAGTCCTGCTGCCACAAGCTTTTTGAATGCCGCAATGCTTGCTTTGTAAAGCAGAACGGATTTGAATTCCGCATCAGTCATACCGGCATCTTCCTTCTTGCCTGGGCGTAACACGCACGGGAACAGTACTGTCGGTTGCTTTTCCCGTAACTTTCAAAAGATTTACCGCATTGCCGACAGGTAAAGGAATAGATTGCTTTGCGGTTCACGAGATTCTGATGAGCGTTCCACCAGGTCATTCTGCAGGCGTCGGAACAAAATTTTTTCTTTCGTTTGTGCGGTGTACTTTGTATTGCCTTTTTACATTGCAGACAGGCTTCTTCAAGCGGAATATACGGATGTCTGCGGCAGTGTGATTTGACCGTATTTTCCGGAAGCCCGAGTGCCATTGCAATTTTGCGGTATCCCATCCCTTTGGCCTGTAATTCCCGGATTTTTTGTTTATCAAGCATTTTGCTGACCTCACTTTCTGTTGCGTTCACCCCGTATTGGACATTTTTGCGGCGAGTTTCCACCGGAAATAAAAAATAAGCCCACCGGGGAAAATCCCGATGGGCTTACGGATGACATTATTCGGATTCTTTTTCGCCTCGGCCTTTGGTCAGCTGTTTGACCGCCTGGTTGGCTCCTGTTGCGGACAGACCGCTTGCTGCGCCGAGTATAAGGGTGATGACAGCGTTACCCGTACCGATAACCTCCGGGGCAACGAAAAAGGCAACAAGGCCGCACAGTGCGCCGAGAACGGCGGCTGTCAGCGGTATGAAACGATTGAATTTTTCAGAACCCCCGACAGCAGTTTTTACAATGTCGATAACCGTGTAAACAATGGCTGCGATGGCGGGGACCGATACGATTTCCGGGAATGAGTTCATGTAGATACCTCCTGTTATTTATGTGCTTCTTTGTTGATGTGGCGTTCCAACTGAATGATGGCTGTCGTGACAGGACCGTCACAGCCCTGTTCCTTCAGTCCTTTCAGACAGGCGAGAACGCCCTGCGTGAGCAGAAACTGCTCATCTTTGATGGCTTTGATGTCCGTGTCCTGTTTTTCCTGTTTCAGATACCATCTGTGGACAGCGAATAGAATGCCGAAGATGGCCCCCAAAGCGGTGATGACTCCGGCAACGGCAGTGATGATTTCCATAGCACCTCCTCAGTCTTCGAAAACAATGATGCCTTCCAGGGAGAGCATCTCGCCCGGTGTCGGCAGATCATCGGAAGTCAGAAAATCAGCGCCGGAAACGGAGACGGGGGTGATGCCGTCAATCTCGCTATTCTGAAGATGGAGAATCTCTTCTTCAAAAGCGACCTTGGACGGAGCATCTTTGAGTTTGATGCGCCCGTCTTCAAGCAGTACGGGTGAACCGTCTTTCTTCTTTTCGGCGTAGGCTTCCACCGCTTTTTTCTCCTGTTCGACATAGATGTCAAATTCGGTTTCCACTGCCTTTCGGAGTTTGACAAGCTCCCGGATTTTACGGTAGTTGCAGAACCGTTTTTCCGTAAGACGGATGAGGGCGGGTTTTGCTTCAATGACGGTTTTCAGTTTCATTTCTGTTGTTCTCCTTTATTTGATTCACATATTGATTGCCGAGTTCGGTGGCCTGAGACTCAAACCACCACGAGTCGTAGGGCGTTTTTGCACCGAACAGTTCACGCTTCCAGTACCGGACGGCAGAGCAGATGCTGAAGAACAGCATCCGCAGTCCTCCGACGGCAGCATTCTGAATGCCATGCCCGACCTCGTGATTTTTGAGTGATTCGGGTGCTCCTTTGCAGCAGATGAAAAACCACCCCATTTCAAGTCCACCCCAGTTTTTCCCGATTTCAAAATAAGGGCAGATTCCGAGATAGTCTCTTGGCTTGCACCGGAACAGCCGCAGGATTCCGTATACAATCAGTCCTACGAATGACAGTGCCCAGCCCTTGGTTTTCTGCCGCTTTTTCAGGGCATCCGGGGGCAGTGACAGAATTTCGGTATCGTTTTTATGTTTCATTGCGATCCTCCTTTAGCTGTTCTTTCAGCGTTTTGATTTCTGCTTTCAGTTTTTGAATTTGCCAGGTGTTCATGGCGATGAATTCTTCATAGCGAAGTCCCCAGGATTCTTTATCCGTGTTCGGGTCGGAGATGCAAAGGGCGGCAAACTCGGAGGAGGGCAGATTGACCGCCGTCATCGATTCCTTAACTTCCTGCGCTACAAATCCGGTGTGGTAACGGCCGGATGTCCCGTCTTTGTAACGGAACCGTCTGGCAGTCAGTCTGTCGAAAAGCAAACCGTATTTGTCGGTGAGATCTTTTATGTCCTGCTTTGCGTTTCGGTCGGAAGTGACCGTAATGGCAGAGGAGGATTTCCAGGTGCCGTTCAGTCTTCCGTATGTTGCGGAATAGGATTTCCCGGCTTGCATCGTCATTCCGACGGCGTACAGTTCGGTCGCACGGTCGCTGACACTGATATTAAAGGTTTCGGTCGAAGAGAGCAGTACCTGCATGCCGAAAATCGAAATGCCGGTATCCCCGCCGCCGTAAAATCCCAACTTGATGGTGGAAGGATCGTTGTCCATCCACTGGTCAGCGGAAAGATAAAGGGAACCGTAGGCAAGGCGAATACTGTACCAGTCGTAACCGCCGACCTGAATACCGGTGGAGTCAATCTTGTTATAGAAATTGGAGGCAAGTGATCCGAGAACCATAGACCCTCCCGTGATTTCCACATCGGATGCGTGAACTTTGCCTGCGGAGGTCACATAGAAAGTTCCGGCACCCAATCCGATGCCGTCCGTTCCGACATAAACACCGGCTGTAGAACTGCTGTAGGAGGTCTTGGTTTTGTAGATGGCTGCCGTGCTGACGGTGAAGCCGCCGATGGTTCCGCTCGGTGCATTCAGACTTCCGGAAAAGTAGCAGTTGGTATCGTCGACCTTAAAATTTTTAAAGTGAAGATACCAGCTTCCGTTGTTGTAGTTCGGGCTGATGTAGTAGGTTTTGTTGTCTCCGAAATAGAGCTTGCCTGTGACGGTCATCTCCTTCAGCGTGCCGGATGTGGCGCTGATCGAGCCGGTAACGGTAGCGTTGGTGGCGGTCAGTGCGCCGGCTGCGGTCACATAGAAAGTGCCCGCACCAAGCCCGATGCCGTCGGTTCCGAGATATACCCCGGCCGTGGAACTGCTGTAGGAGGTTTTCGTTTTATAAATATAACTCGATCCGATTGTAAAACCGCCGACACTCCCGCTCTTGGCAGTCAGCGAACCGTAAGAAGATACAAAAAAGGTTCCGGCACCGAGTCCGATACCGTCCGTCCCGATATACACGCCTGCCGTTGAACTGCTGTAGGATGTCTTGGTTTTATATATGGCGGTAGAGGTTATGGTAAACCCGCCGATGGTTCCGCTCGGTGCGCTCAGACTGCCGCTGAATACCGCACCGGACGCATCGTTTACCCGAAATCCCGGGAGATAGATATAATAATCCGAATCGTTGTAATTCGGGCTGATGTAATATTCCCGACCGTCTCCCAAATACAGCCTTTTGGAAACCGATATTTCTTCGATGCTTCCGCTGGTTGCCGTAATGCATCCGAGCAGACTGACTCCGGTTTTGCTGACCGACAGAACCGTTTTGCCGTTGCAGTAGAGGTATAGACCGTCAGCGGTAATTTTCCAGCCGAATGAGGAAGTACTCCCGCCTTCGGCATCCGCTTTCTTTTCTATTTCACCGGACAGTTCGGTAGCTGTCTGTTTCAGGGTGGAGATGTTGCCCTCAGCACTGCCGATCCGCGTTGTCAAAGAGGATACCGACTGCTTTACGGAAGAGATATTTCCTTCGGCGGTTGACACCCGTGTCGCAATTCCGCTGACAGAAACCGAGAGGGAGGAAATATCCGTTTCGTTTTTCGTTACGCGGACGGAAAGGTCGGAGGCGGTTTGGCTGACCTCCGACACCGTGCTTTGCAGATCCAGAATGTTCTGCTTGGCTTCTGCCGTATCGCTTTCCACCGTTTCAACCGTGGTTTCCACCAAAGAAACCCGACTGGTTAAACCGTTTAGATTCCGTTCCAGCGTGGCTTCTTTGGTTGTCAGGGTGGAGATGCTTGTCCGGATTTCCTCCGTTCCGTTGGCTTCCTTCCACGCACTGCCGTTCCAGACCATGGTTGTCGGCGGAGATACGGATGTTTTTACCCACAGCTGACCGACATAAGGATTTTCCGGTGCGGTTTTGGAAGTGACCACATCGTTCAGCGTGTGGACGGTAAACTGTGCCTGTGCCCGCATCGAAAACACCTCCTGTCAGATTGTTACGACTACCATAAAAGTCGCTTTCACGGTCACATCGGAAGTGGATACCGCAAGTGTCTTTCCGGTTTTGGAGCCGTTGGTGCCCCAGGCGGTATCGACGGTTCCGTCCTTGTTGTATTTGGTCCAGGTGTATGTTCCTTTTCCGGCGGTATCGATTTCGGTGCCTGCCTGGTATACCACAGCCGTCAGGGTGGTTGAACCCTGTCCGTTTTTGAAGATATCGCCGCCGGTCGAAGTGATAATAACCTGGATGGGATCGGCATTGTCGATGAAGGTTGCCACATCGGTGAAGTGGCTGTTGTAGGTGTTGGATGCGGAATCCGAGTCGGTAGCAACGCAACGGAATACGGCGTAGCTGTCGACCGCAGCAGCGTAGACGGTGAGTGTGTCCTTGTCGGTTCCGGTGTATTTGCCGGCTGTATCGGAAAGTTTTCTCCAGCCGGTTCCGAACGCCGCATCGTATCCGGTTGCGGAAGTCGATGTTACCGAGGCATCCATGATTGCCCATTTGTAGGTGACATTCGTGGTATCAACGGTCGAACCTCTCCAAAGTTCCGCTTTTGCCGTCAGGGTTGCGATTTCGCTGTTCTTGAATACATTTCCGTTCGGGGTTGTGACAATCAGGTCGACAATACCGCCGCCGTTGACCACGCGCGACAGGCTGATGGAGAGCGGATGCGTGATGGTCAGCCCCGTGGAGGCATCCTTGTAGGTGATGACGCAGCGGTAGTCGATACCGGGTTGACCTGCCATTGTGTTGGCTTTAACGGTCAGGATGTGGCTTTTGGCTCCGCTCAGTGCGTAAGTGCTGTTGGCGGTAATGGCAGTGGTGCTGCTTCCCACATACCACTTGACTGAGGTGACATTGGCGGATGCAATCTGATCGGTTGTCGTGCCGATGACATACAGGCTCGGTGTCAGCACCAGATTGGTGGATGCCCAGTTCGGCGTGTAGGTTCCGTTATCCGGGTTGTACATCTGTGTCTTGGCGTGATTTGAGCCGATGTAGCCTGTCAGCGTCAGTGCGTCGTTGTAGTCGATAATGGTAAACTGTCCTTGTGCTTTGCTCATATGAGTTGTCTCCTTTTGATTGTTTTCCGGCGTTTGACCGGTATCTGTGGTTGGTTCGGTTGTTGCCATTGGTTACCTCCTATAAAAGGCTTTGACGGGTTGTCGTATCGATGAGGTCACAGAAAAAGGTGGCGCGAACATAAACATCGTCTTTCGTAATTTCAACGGTCTTTGTCCCGCCGTAATGTCTGTCATTCCACTCCCGGTCGGACACCGGGTCATCCGAAACTCGCGTCCAGAGAAACTGATTGGGGTCCAGGGTATCCGTGATGTTTTTATCCCAGGAGTACACAACAGCAGACAGGGTAGTCTGTATTGCACCGTTCTTGAAAATGTTCCCGTTGGATGATGTTATCACAAGACGGTACATTTTCTGCCCGTTGATTTCATCGATGCGTTCGTTTGCTTCTTCAACGGATGAAACAGTCGCATAGGCGCGCAGTACCACTTCGCCGGTGTCCAGGTTCCAATAGGAGGAGCCGTCCTGCGACGAAAGCGTTCCGGCTTTTATGATATTGGCAACAAGGGTTCCGGAAGTGATAAAGTCGGCAACAATCTGACCGTCGGCCGTAATGGCGGTTTCAAAGGGGCCGTTGTAGCCGTGTGAGGAAAAGCCAAGACCGGCGACATTCCACCTCCAGACATTCACGGCTTCCTCCACTGTCGGTTTGTCCAGTATCAGAAGTTCATACGGCTGCCCGTTGCTTCCGCTGTGCAGAACGACATATCCGCCGTTCTGACCGGTGATTTGCTTGGTTGCCTGACTGATTGCCGAACTCATCAGGCTTGGAAAGCGGTCAATTTTGGCGGCCGCTTCCTCTGCACGCTCTGCCGTATCGCTGACGGTTTTCATCAGGTTGGCTTTGGCAGAGCCGAGTGTGACCGATACATACTTTTCGGACAGTGTGTCGTATACGGTTTTGATGACCTTGGTATGTACCGAAATGCCGAGTTCGGAATGCCGGACGGTAACGGTGTCGCACAGGGAAACACGCTCGAGGACGGCTGCATATTCCGGTTGTTTCCAAAGCGGCTCAAAAGCGACGGTCAGCGTAGGCGTTTCCACACCGAGCGGATTGTTTTGCAGATATTTTACGGCACGCTCACGGAGCATCTCCTCTGTTACTGCGGTACCGTAGGAAAAGGAATCCGTGAAATCCCGGATCAGTGTTTTTCGCCGTGCCGTGTTCTCCGCAACAATCGGGAGCAACTGTTCCCGGAGCGTAATCACGGTTTCCGTGCCGTCCCCGGCGGTCGATACCGCATAGGGGAGAAGATCCGTGTAAACTTCACCGGCATCCGCATCGTGCTCCAGTTTTGTCAGGTTTTTTCCGTATTCGATGACAACGCCTGCATTGACTCCGCGTCCTCTGTGATGGATGACCCGGTAATTGTCCCATTCAAACTCACCGCCCCAAAGATTCATCAGAGAGCCTTCCGAACCGCCGAGCATGGCTCGCAGGCTTTTCGGTCTGTCCACAGAGAACGGTTTCGGTTCCGTATAATCGGTGCGGAAGGTAAAACGGTGAGGGATCGGAGCATTTTCAAATTCCTGTTCAACGGCAAACTGCGGGGGAGCAGATGCACTGCTTTTGAGCGGTGCCGGAATGCCGGACAGGTCATAGGAGATATGCTGTGCATATACGGTAACAATCCCGTTTATGGGTGTTGTGATGCGGTAAATGCGGAAGGCCTGGTTGGCGGCGGTGTCGTTCGGTTTTACTTTTACAATGCGCTCGTTTCGCAGTTCCGGATAGTTTCGACCGCTTGTCGGATACTTGAGGACGCACTCGTAAGCTCCGTTTCTTTCTTCCGTGACTTCGCAGGAAACGGTATCCGGAAGCGGACCGATGCCGTAAGTGGAAAAATCGAAGGCATTCGCTTTGAAAAGAATCGGTATCATACGGTTGCCCACCTCGGAATGATTTCCACTCCGGTAATTTTACCGTCGAAGGAAACCGTGTTCTCGCCGGGATACAGAAGGGGAAATCCGTCCCCGGCTACGGTATCGTTTTTTGCTTCGGTGTCATGGTAGAAGTTCATCAGCTCGGAATCGCATTCGGTGTATCCGTCCAGTGTGGAGAAACTCCAGGTTGCATTGTGCGACGGAGACTGTACGGTCAGATTTCCGCTCCCGCGCCCGAGAACCTTCAGATACGGCTTGGCGGGAAACGGGAAGGGATTGGTCAGAACAAAACCGGATTCCGTAAATGTCAGCTTTTCCTGTCCCGTCCGGAGAAACCGGGGGGGTAGCAGGAGAAACTGACGGTAAACACACCGATTTTGCGGCATTCCTCCGAGATATCCAGTTTGCTGTTAAATACCGCACGGCGAAAAAATCTGGTGTCATAGCTGTCGAAAAGTTCATGGTAACGGTCAGGTTCGGCGTAAAGCCAGGCTTTGACATCGGTCAGCCGTTCCTCCAATTCGGCAACGGTTTTTGCGGGAACGAAGCAGGTGTAAGAAAGAGAAACATTGCCGAGTCGACCGCCTGGACAAATGAGATCGCCGTCGCGCCCCGGGATGCTCTGTATTGTGCTGTCATATTTCGGTCCGGAGAAGATGTCTTTATCGGATATGCGAATGTATCGCTCTGCAGAGCGGACCCCGTTATAGGAAAACCAGTTCATGCGAAAACCGCTCCTTTCCGTTTGACAAAGGCTCCGGCGGTTTGCATGATTTCCTCTGTCAGTTCGGAAATGTCTTCGCCGGAATAGTTGTTGAAGTTTGTAATGCTTAGCTGTAAAACAAAACCGCCCACTGTAGCCGGAGTGGCAGTGGATGCTCTTCTGCCGGAACTTTCGGGATTCTGTGCCTCCGGGAGAACCGTTTGCATATCCGCGCTCAGCCCGTCAAAGACACTGTTCAGGCTGTTTACAGTATCCTGTGCGGCAGATACGGCATCTTCCGATGACGCATCGATGCCTCCGGCAAGACCGGTCATCAACATATCTCCGACCCATGCCATTTTCCGGGAGGGAGAGTGGATGCCGAAGAAGTCACAGATGCCGTCCCAAAGATCACCCGCCCATCCGGATACTTTGTCCCACAGCCATCCGGCAAGGCTTTGGATACCTTCCCACAGTCCCTTTACGAGGTTCACACCGACTTCCTTCATCCTGCCGACACCGTCAGCGAATGCACGGACGATTCCGGTAACAATCTGCGGGACGGCTTTTACGATTTCGGCAATGATAACAGGCAGATTCTGCACCAGGGAAATCAGCAACTGAACTCCGGCTTCGATGATGAGAGGAATGTTTTTCAGTACGGTTGTTACGATGCCGGAAATGATGCTCGGAACAGCGGCGATGACCGTTGTAATAATCAGCGGCAGGTTCTCAATGAGGGCGGTCAGCAGCTTTACGCCGGCTTCTATCAACTGAGGAATTGCGCCCAGGACAGAGTCCACAAGGGAGGTGATGATGCTTGGAACCGCATCCAGAATACACTGAATGATGCGCGGCAGGTCGCTGACCAAGGAAGAAATCAGAGAGACACCGGCTTCCACAATTCCGGGGGTATTTTCAAGCAGAGTGTCAATGATGCCCATCACCACTGTCACAACCGCATCCAAAACGGTCGTCAGAATGCTTGGCAGATTGGTAACGATAGAGGAAAGCAGTTGCTCTCCCGTATCAATCAGGAGAGGAATTGCCTCCGTCAGTGTGCCGACCAGGGTGCTGATGATTTGCGGAAGACAGGTCAGCAGGGTCGAAACAACGCCGGAGATGATTTGCGGTATCATTTCCGCAATCAGGCGGATGATTTCAGGGAGCAGCTCTACGACGGCAGAAACAACCTGCATCACGGCATTCAAAAGAGTCGGCAGTGCAGAAGTCAGTGCGCCGATAAGGCTTTGAACAATACCCGGAATGATGCCGGACAGCATGCGAATCAGTTCCGGCAGCATCTCTGCCACGGATGTGACGACGGAAAGAACCGCTTCCGCAATCATCGGCAGGTTGTCCGTAATTGCCGCAGAGAGTTCTGCTATCAGTGCGGGGATAAGTGTCACAACGGTTTTCAAGAGTGTCGGGAGCTTCTGCACAAGTTGCTTGATAAATTTCACGATTGCGGAGAAAATCCTGGGCAGAAATGCGGACAGTGCGGACACGGTTCCGTCGATGAGTTTCGGAATCAGGGCGATTACCGTTTCCAATATCTTCGGAAGAAGGTCCGCGATGCCGACTACCGTGTCGAGAACCGCCTGCAACAGAATCGGATCGGCGGACAGAATGGCATTTGCAATGCCGGGGAGCGCATCCGACAGTGCCGTAACAATTCGGCTCATCAGGTTTGGAATGGCGGTTACAATGGAAGATGCAATCCGGAAAACGGCATCGGTCAGCGCCGGAAGATTGTTCAGAACCGTTTCCGTCACGGCTCCGATGAGGTGCAAAACAGCATCTACCACTTGCGGCAGTGCCGTAATGATTGCCCCGAGGACGGAGGTCAGGATGGAAGAAATCTCATTCACCAAGGCGGGGAGACTGTCTACCACCAGTTTCAGGACCGCGCCGAGCAGGCTTCCGATGAGAGACAGAAGTGTCGGAATATACTGCTCAACCGTTGCAAGAATGTCCGGTATCAGAGCTGCGACATTTTCGGACATAACACCGATATCGCCGTTTGCCCCTAAGATGGCGTTTGTAAACTTGCCAAGCAGGTCAACGCCTTCTTTGCCGAGCTTCGTTAAAACGGGGAGCAGGACAGTGCCAAGGGCATTTTTGGCGGCAACGCACCCAACCTTGAGGTATTGGATTTGGTCATCCAAAGCACCGTAGGCATTCAGCATATCTTCGCTGATGACATATCCGGCAGCCTGCGCCTGCTTGCCGAGCTCTGCCATGCGGGCGGCACCTGCCGTAATCAGCGGGTTCAGTTCCTGGGCGGATTTCCCGAGTATCTGCATACCGAGCGCATCGCGTTCCGTTTCGTTTTCCAGCTTGCCGAGTGCGTCGATGACCTCCCAGTAAACCGTGTCACTGTCCCGCAAATTGCCGTCTGCATCAAGGACCGTAACCCCTAATTTTTCATAGGCTTCCACCGATAGCTTGGTACCGTCCTGAACCGCTTTCATGCTCTTGATTTGCTTTGCCATGGATTTGGTGAGTGTTTCGGTTGATACATCCACCAGTTCTGCTGCGTACATATATTCCTGCAGCTTGTCGGTGGCAATCCCGGTCACGGTGGATTCCGTCAGAACACCGTCGGCAAAGGCGGCACCGTCAACGGACATCTGAACCAGTGCCTTCCCGGCAGAAACGGCAGCGGCTGCAATGGCGGCACAGGCGGCAGTCACGGCAACACCGACGGCTGTGCAGACCTTACCGAGATTTTCTAATTTTCCTCCGGTTTCGTCTGATTCCTTGCCGGTACGCTTCAGTTCGTCACCGAGTCGGTCTGTGTCTTTTGCGGCTTCGGACATTCCGTCGGCGGTACCGTCCAGTGCGGCTTCGTTTTGCCGGAGTTCCTTCTCCATGCCGTTCAGAGCAGCTTGTGCGTTGTTCAGTTGGATCTGCCATGCCTGGGTGCGGCGATCGTTTTCGCCGAAGGAAGAGGCGGCATTTTGGAGCGCAGACCGAAGAACCTCGATTTTTTGCTTTTGTGCGTCAATCTGTTTTCCGAGAACCCGGTTGCGTTCGGTCAGAGCTTCGGTAGAGGTGTCGTTTTTGTCGAACTGCGAATCCACCAGTTTCATCTCGGAACCGAGAACCTTAAAAGACTGATTGATTTCGGATAGGGAGCGCTTGAATTCTTTTTCGCCCTCCAGTCCGATTTTTAGCCCGAATTTGCTGTCTGCCATTCCCGTCACCTCCTTTGCGGCAGTAAAAAAGCCCGGGAATCCCGAGCATAAAGAAAGCACCGGCCGTTTTGACCGATGCTATGAAATATAAACTTTCGGATTTAGAAATCCAGTTGACGGATGATTTCGTCGATGTTCCGTTTGCCGTACAGAATACGCAAAACGGTGATTGTTTTGGATGACATTTGCGGAAGGTAATACAGAATATAGTTTCCGATCAGCTTTTTGCGGACACCGGTGTAGGGCAGATATTCGTTTTCAACGGGAGTGCCGCTTTCCGGAAACATCCGTGCTTCGTCAATTGCTTTTTGCAGTTTTTCCAAAAAGTCTGCTGCTGCCTGCGGGTTGTCAAGTTCTCCCGCAATGTAGCCGACTGTGGCATCCAAATCCGCCGCAGCTTTTTCTGTCAGCTGATAGTTGAATTCAAATGCCATACTTTTTTCTGATATCCCGGATGGCACTGTCTCCGTCTACGACACGCCCGGCGTCTATATCCGCAATGCCGTCTATCAGCGCTTTGGCTTCATACATTTTTTTCATTGTCCGCTCATAATACTCGATGTCCATGACCACCAGTCTGCCGTATCCGTTTTTGGTTACATATACGGGACCGTTTTCCTCGGCACAGCGGCGTTCCACTTCAACCGTATTCTTCAAATCGCGCATGGGAATGATCTGCATGGTATCAACTCCTTTCCAGTGACTATATTATACCCTATATTCAGCCACAAGTCAATAGGAAAGTTGTCCCTTTTTGATTTTTTACAGATGCGTCATTTTCCGCTCAGCGTTTCTGCCGCCAGTCGCATGGCGAAGCGCACTCCCGCTGAGAATGCTTCTTCCTCGGAGATGGAGTTCATCTCGCCCAGAGTGTCGCAGTATTTTTCAAACAGCTCTTTTTGTTCATTCGACAGTGTTTCGGCAAGATCCGCCTGGTTGCGTGACAGCAGATGTTGCAAATCTTTGTAGTGTTCGTTTCCGTCAATCAGGGAATCCTGCGGATGAATTTCTCCGTCCCACAGTTCGTTCAGAATATTTGTCATATCGGTTGCCTCCTTTGCTGACTATACTATACCGTCAGAGAGGCAGAAAGTCCAGATAACTTTCTGATAACAAAAACTCATATTCCGGGCGGAATGATATCATCGATGGTAATCTCCCGATGCGGTTTGGAAATTCCGGTGTACTGCCGGTGGCATTCCCACAGGTCGAGAAGCAGTCCGAACGGCATCAGCCAGATTTCATCGATGACGAGATGCAGTTTCGACAGCCCGAAATAGAGCAGTCGGGTAAACAGTTCCTCATCGTTTACCCGACCGCTCCGTTTTTTGGGGAATCGTCCTCTTCACTTTGGATGTTTCGCTTGGTTCCCTTATACAGCGCATCGGTGATGGCGGTTCTGTATTCCGCAAGGTCTGTAGGTACCGTCAGGAGTTCGATTTCATCTTCTGTCAGGACAGGTTTCTGCTCATCCTTGTGGCGCAGATTATGAATCAGGATGGGCTGATTTGCCAGAAGCGTAATCAGCCATACAATTTCGGCGAGTGCCATTTCAAAGTTCTCGCTTTTCATCAGCTTTTCGCCGAGATTTTCAAGCCCTCCGTAGCGGGCAGCAATTTCTCTTGTTGCTTTGGTCGTCAGAAGCAGGGGATACTCTTCGTCCCCGATGCGAATGACGGCAGAACGTTCACTGTTCATCGTTTCTTTCCTCCGTTTCAGACTTTAGATGGTTCCGATGCGGTGTACTTCGGTTCGTATACCTGTTTGTACCAGTCGGCAATCACCGCAGCCGTAGCAGTGTCACCTTCGGTTGCCTCTACCTTCCAGGGATGTGCGCCGTTTCCGTCGGGTTTATTGCGTCGGGTGACGGTGCCTTCGATTGTCGGCGTGGAGAAGGTGATGCTGTCGCCTTTTGTAGCAAGGTTGGTTGCCGGGATGCCGAATTTGACGCGGTACAGCCAGTAATACTTGTATTTACCGTCAGCGCGTTTGGCGCGGAATCCCACCGCAACAGGGGAGCCGGTATCTTCGCCGCCGGAGACCAGTACCTTGTTGGAATCGACTGTGGCACCGGTCAGGTCGGCGGCAACATCGGCTCCGATATCGTCAATGCCGAGTGACAGCGTGCCGCCCTTAAACTCCTTGACCAGTTCGGCAACGCCGTCATCGGCATAAAGCGTTGCCTCGTTCAGTTCAACCGACAGATCGGCGGAGATGGCTTTTGCGAGGAGTTTGGGGGTAGCGTAGGTTTCGTCACCGTTTTCGTCTTCGGTGATTTTTGCGTAGTAGAGTTTATCAAGCCCAATGGTAGCCATAGGGTTATACCTCCCATTCGTAATATTTTGCGGCATCGATCACATAGTGATGATAGCCGGTTTCACTGTCAAAGCCCAGGTATCGGCGGTCCGTTACCGTAAAATCCGCTTCCAGCAGGGCTTTGACCGTGCGCTGTTTCATAGCGGAGTAGCTGCCTTTGGAAAACAGGGAGATGCGTGCTTCTTCGATATTCGCACCGGGACGGTTATCCGCATGGAGCGTAAAACAGTCGGAAAGCGGTACGGTTACAAAATACCGTTCCGGTGCCGTGTCAGTGAAATGTCCCGTTTCCACCGGAAACCCGAGAGCGGAAAGAAGTGTATGAAGTTCTTCCAGAATACTCATACCTTTTTGATCTCCTCCTCCAGTGTCCGAACCATCGCATCGATACAGGCAGACTCCGATGCTGTTTTTGCCGGCTTCAGAAAAGGCTTAGCCGGTTGACCGTGCCGTCCGTATTCCAGGATATTAGCGATTTTGGCATTGCTGTTTCCGTCACGGCGCGGTTCCCGAAAGCCGATTTTGATGTTGCTGTCACCGTCTCTGTCCACAAGAACACCGCTCAGTCCGAGTGCTTCTTCCAATTCTCCTGTGGAACGGCTGGGGAATGCGGTTCCGCTGCCGATGACAGATGCCAGATTGCTCTTCACCTTTTCCAGAACGACTTCGCCGCCGCTCTTGAGAACCGTTTCCGCAATTGCATCGGTCCGGCTGCCGAGCCGCGACAGCTTCTCCAGAAAATCATCCGGCATTTGAATATCCACTTTAGCCATGTGCGGGAATCACCTTCTTTGCAAGAATCTCAAGATACATTCCGCGCCCTTTGATATTTTCCACCGAGGTAACCTCGAAGCGTTCCTCTCCGCAGAGCAGGGTGTCACCGACCGAAACCGTAATACCGGGCAGCACACGGGTGCGAAACAGGTCTGTTGCAGAGGAGAAGGCGGCGAGGTTTGCCCATCGGACGGAACCGTGCCGTCCCTCACGGTAAGCCCGAAAGACGGCAACGGTTTTGTCTGTTTCCCGGGCAAATCCCTCGTTGTCCTTTTCCGTTACAGTACGGATCAGCGTAACAGCGGCGCGCATTTGACCGAGTCCCATGCTACACCTTCCAGTCTCTGTCCAGACGGAGCAGAAGATTTACGGTATTCCAGACCTGCGCTGCCGCATTGGTATTATCCGCAAAGAATCCGCCCGTGGAACCGTCGCGGCTTTCATAAAAGTGGGAAGAGAGCATAATGACCGCCTGTTCGGTTGTGGCGGGCATTGCATTCTTCCCGTAGTAGCCCTCCGGCAGGTGCTGATAACTTTCGGCATAGGAAACGGCGGCGATGATGTAGCGTTCAAGCAGGGTATCGTCTGCCGTGTGTTCCAGAATCAGATTCTGCTTCACCTTGCCGAGAAGCTCCGAAGTATCCGTCATCGCCGCCTCCCGTCATCAGGTACCGGAGGGAGCCGCAGTACCTTTCTGCTGCAGCACCTTGATGGCTTCCGGCAGGACGGTTTTGCCGTCCAGACGTTTGGAGGCAAGGAATCCGACCTGACCGTTACTGGCATACAGTTCATTCAGCCGTCTGAAAGAAATGCCCTGGCGGTCGCCGATCCAGTAATAGCTCAGGTCACCGAAGATGACGGTTTTTGCACCGGCAGCGATTTCGGGGGCGTGTTCGGAGGTGAAGTAGGGTCTGCCGAGGATGGTGCTGACCTCGCCGTCTTTCAGCGCAGGCTGCAGGAGATAGTTGCCGTTGGAATCTTTGAGTTTGCGGATGACCTTGACGGTGCTGTCGTTGAGAACCCATACGGCATTCTTACGGTAAGGGGCTTTGAGACTGTAATAGAGGTCAATCAGTTCATCTGCGGTAATGGCGGTGGCTCCTGCAGCCGTAACTCCGACCTGAGCTCCGCCGGTCGTGTTGAGAATGCCGGTCGGCTTGGCAGTGCCGTTTCCGTTGAGGAAAGCCTCCTCCTCTTTATCACCGATGCGGCGGATGAACTCGGAATGAATGTAACCTTCCAGGTCGAAGGCGGAATCGTTCAGGAGTTCCTCGGACACCTTGATAACAGTGCCGACCTTATGTGCGTCCAGCTGAACCTGTCCGAAGGTTTCATCGCTTTCCGTATAGGCACCCTCCTCGTCAATCCAGGCAGCGGAACCGTGGGCTGCCACAACGGGAATCTTATGCAGACCGCTTGAGGTGGTGATGACATGCGCATGGGAACGGATAACGGCGGCGAGGCTCAGACCGGTTACAAGGCTTTTCTCAAACTCATCCGGAACGAGATAACCGCCCTCGCTGTCGGTTCCTTCCTGGAGGGCATTGCGCATTTCGGGGGTGATGCGGTCTTTGTGACGGGTGACATTCCAGAACGCTTTTTTGTAAGCGTCGGATGCACGGCCGACCTTGGTATCGGCGGGCTTTGCGGCTTCCGGCTTGGAAGTAAGGGGCGTGCTGACGGGGACAGCCATTTCACGCTCCATGGCATCAAGGCGTTCCTGCCGCTCAATCTCCCGACCAAGATTTACGATCTCCTGTTCCATGGCTTCATAGGTGGCGGTATCAACCGCTGAGAGAATGCCTTTTCCGTCCCTGTGGGCAATCAGAAAGGCGTTTGCTTTTTCCCAGGATTTTGCGCGCTGGGTGCGCAGTTCATTGACGGTACTCATAATAAAAATCCTCCTTTAAGGTTTCAAAAGATTCAGTCTTTTTTCAAGACTTGCGATAGGGGTTCCGATAGGTCTGTCCGGTATCGCCGGTTCGGCAGGCTTTTTATCCGTTTCCATACGGGTATGCAGCTTGTTCATCAGCGAAACTTCTGCAGCTTTGCCGGAAAATGCATAAGCGGGAATGTCAGCGCCTTTTTTCGTGTCTTCCAGAATGTCATCGGCAAACCCGAGCTCTATTGCCTTGTTGGCGTTCATCCAGGTTTCGGAATCCATCAGGTGCGAAAGTTTGGCGCGGGACAGGTTGGTTTTGATTTCGTAAGCGTTGATGATGCTCTCCTTCACTTCATCCAACATTTCAATGGCTTTCTGCATATCGGCGGTGTTGCCGTATGCCACGGTAATGGGATTGTGAATCATCATCAGGGCAGTCGGTGCCATCAGAACTTTCGTGCCTGCCATTGCAATTACGGAAGCGGCACTGGCGGCAACGCCGTCGATTTTGACTGTAACATCCCCGCAGTAATCCATGAGCATGGAATAAATCTGACTTGCGGCAACACAGTCACCGCCCGGAGAATTCAGCCATACGGTAACGGGACCGGTGCCTGCAAACAGTTCATCCCGGAACATCTGCGGCGTGATATCGTCGTCAAACCAGGATTCTTCCGCAATGGTGCCGTACAGTTCAAGTGCCCGTTCCGATTCGGTGTTGGCTTGGTTCTTCCACGCCCAGAACTTTTTGTTTTTCATCGGTTGTTTCTTCCTCCTTTGCTTGAGAATTGAGATTTGCAAAAGCACCTGCATTGCCGAGCGGGAGCATATTGCCGTTAATGAGATAGAGATCGCCGCCGAGTTCGGCGGGAATCCGGTCGAGATTTTCAAGTTCGCGGATGTCATTGGCAGACATCCATCCGTTCTGCCGTGCTGTTGCATAGCCTGTCATACGGCTTGCGTAATCTCCCCGAAGCAGCCCTTCCAGATTGAATTTGAAGTAGTACCGCTTCTTTTCCTCCGAAGAGAGAAGTGTCCGTTGGAGCGACTGCTCCCATCGGATGACCCAGGGGTCAAGCGTATACTTTACGAACTCAAGCGATTGCTGCTCGATATTGGAAAACGAGGACTTTTCCAAGTCACCCACCATGTGAGGCGGGACACGGAAAATCCTCGCAATCTCGTTGATCTGAAATTTTCGGGTTTCCAGGAACTGTGCCTGTTCCGGAGAAATGGAGATGGGCGTGTATTTCATGCCTTCCTCCAGGACTGCCACCTTGCCGGCGTTTCGGGACCCGCTGAACTGACTCATCCAGGCATCCCGTACACGCTGCGGATCTTTGATGGTGCCGGGGTGCTCCAGCACACCGCTTGGGGCTGCACCGTTGGCAAAGAATTTTGCACCGTATTCCTCCGTTGCAATGGCGAGTCCGATGGCGTTCTTCGCCATGGCAATCGGAGAGTATCCGACAAGACCGTCAAAGCCAAGCCCCGGTATATGCAAAACATCCTCCGGCATCAGCACTGCGGTGGAACCTTCCACCGTGGGTGCATCATCGGAAGATGTTGTGTATTGGTAGTAGAGCTGCCCCTTATCTGTGCGGTTAACCTCCATCCGGTTCGGCATCAGGGGATAGAGGGCAATGACCTCGCCTTTGCCGTTGCGGATAACCTGCGCATAAGCGTTGCCCCAGAGAAGCAGATGCGTCATCAGCGTTTCTCTGAAAACAAAACTTGTCATTTCTTTGTTCGGTTCATCGTGAAGCAGGAAATACAGCGGATGTTCCACTGCTTTCTCCTTGCTACCGTCGCAGCTGTATTCGTATAAGTGCAACGGCAGCCCCGCGATGGCTTCCGACAGGATGCGCACACAGGCATATACGGCGGTCATTTGCATGGCAGAGCGTTCATTGACTGCTTTTCCGGCAGTCGAGCCGCCCATGAAAAAAGCGTAGGAACTGCCGGTTGTTCTGTTTTGAGGCTTGTCTCTTGATTTGAACAGACCTGAAAAGATGCTCATTTGGGTTTTTCCTTTCAAACAGTAAAGAAAAGCACCTATCGGTTTCGATAGATGCTTTAGGTTATTAAGTTTGCGAGTATGTTATTTCTCATTAAATCTTCGATGGTATCATTCGGTTGTATCAAGTTCCATCAGATCATCTACATTGCAGCAGAGCACCTTTGCAAGGGAAACGAGGTATTCTGCTTGTGCTTTATTGATATTCTTTCTGCGCTGTTCATACTGCTGGATTGTTCTGACCGGGACATCGCTGAGAGAAGCCAATGCGCTTTGCGACAGTCCTGCATTTTCACGGAGGATTTTTAAACGGCTGACAGAGGAGCGCTCTTTCAAAAGTTCGGTCATTTTATCAGAAAGCTGCCGGATATCCATCTCATGATACGGTGTATAAAGAGTTACAATTTCATCAATCGGCACCGTATCCGTTATGCGGCGAAATGCCAGATTTGTCTCCCACTGATAGTAGGCAAGAGCCCATCCCGCCCAATATTCCGCACTGCGGTCGGAACGGATTTCATAATGACCGGTTCTGTCTTCAATGCCCATCACTTCGTATGCCATTTCAATTCCGGATTTTCCGGATAAAAGACCGGTGTCACCGTTTTCAAACAACTTGGAAAGAGGAGAGAGCAGGAACCGATTCCAAAATTCCTTTAGAGGTTGGTGCAAATCATAAACGGCGAAGTCCAGCATACGACCGAGAGAGGTTCTTGCTTTTTCCAAATACAGTTTATCGTAAGCGTGGATCATTCGGTTTCATCTCCTCGTCCAAAATGGTTGTGATATACAGATCCCCCCGTTGCCGTTTGTTTCGCTCGGCATCAAAATATTCTTTGCGGGCAGATTTATCTCGAAATTCTTTTTTTGCATACCACTCTTCGCTTGTTGCAACTTCCGAATACAGAAACTCAATGCGCTCAAATGCCGTTTTGCTTTTGAGAACAATTTGCTGACCGAGTTTTCCGAGACGCATTGCATTGCTTAACTGCCGGTAAGAAATGGTGCCGTTAATAAAATCCTGTGCAAATGAAAAATAGGAATCGTCTGCGCGGTATCCTGTGATGATATCACAGTCTTTGTAATTGACCGAAAAAGTATCCAGCAAATAAGACTTTGCATCCCTTGCCAAAGGGGACGGAATATCGAATTGACGGTTTTCCAACAGCACGGTGAGCCAGTGAAGAATCCCGTAAGGAGGGCTGTTTAAATCCAGAACCGAGAGTCCGTTTGTTTCAATCTGATAGGCGTTGGCAAAGCCGTCCCGATTCAGCGATACTGCCCATTCTTTTGCCATTTCAACGGTATCGGTGCAATAGAAACCCAAGCCATAATCGTTGTATGGCTTTCCTTTCCCGAAAACAGGCTTTTTTATTTCAAACTGAGAGCCGTGGTAAAGTTTCTGAAGCATTCAAATCATCTCCTTCTCTTATATTATACTCCTAAAGGCGTATAATGTCAAGAGGATTTTTGAAACAGCAATGTTATTTCGGCCTGAAACCTTGCATTTTACCGGATGATATGGTATAATTATTTCGTAAATTACGAAATAATGGGAGATATGATGCTGTGATTATAATGAAGGCGGTGCTGAACCGCATTTACGGTTTTTCGAATTTTTGTATCTGTTTTTCCTATCCAAAGAAAATAGTAAATTCACTGATTGAAAATGAACATTTGGCGGGAAGACCGTATTTCCGATATAAAAAGGTTGTGCTTTTGATGGGGGCAAACGCTACCGGAAAAACTGCATTTGGGAAAGCACTCTCAGACATTTTTCGGTATTTAAACACCGGCGATGTAGAGCCACTGCTTCAGGCAGTCCAACCGGGGGCAGTAGGCGAGTTCTCTGTTGATTTTGTGAATGGGCAGAATATTTTATACCGTGTGCAAGGGACGGTTCATGTGCCTTCAGGGGCGGTGGAACTTCGGTACGGCCAAACCGGGATCAGTGCAAAAGACACTTACGAAAAGTGTGCGCACAGACTTGAAAAATCCAATCTGTCCGCAACCGATGTAAAAACGCTCAGACAAACGGTTGGAAATTTTCAGTATAAATTTTCCTGCCCGGAGTCGGCAGACGGATTCGAGGGCGATGGGAAACCCCTTCTGCATACATTGAAAGCTATTATCGGAACACTGGACCCGACACTGACCGATCTATCGGAGCGGAAGGGAGAGCAGAACGCTTTCACGATTTACCGAGGGAAAACGGAATTTATCATTCGGGACGGAAAACTGCTCAACCGGGAGGGGCTTTCAAACGGTGTCGCAGACGGTGTTGACATTGCTTCTTTCCTGGCATTTATACTGACAGAACGAGGATATTTATACTATTGTGACGGACTGTTTTCTCATATTCACTCGGATCTTGAAAAACGGATTTTCGGCATTATGGTTGCCCATCTTCGGGAAAATGAACAGCTGATATTTACTACACACAATACGGATATGCTGGATCTGAATCTCCCCAAGCATTCTTTTGCGTTTCTGCGTAAAAGCGGGGAGGACGGAGAAACAAATGTGACGGTTGCTTTTGCGTCTGATATTCTGAAACGCAATACCGATTCTATCCGGTGTGCGTATGAAAATGATGTTTTCGCTTCGTTACCAGATGAAACGCTGTTGGATTCACTCGACGGCTATGCGGAAACAGAGGCATTCTGTTTTCCCGCAATTTATGATTTAACCAATCCGTCATCTGCAAAGCGGCTTGTACGCGCTCTGTCCGCTTCGTCACATCAAAAAGTTCCGTCTGTACATAATGATTCCGTTCCGGTTTCCAAGGAGGAGGCGCTGAACATTATGAGAAAATCGAAAAAATAATTTTTGACCTATAAAGTGCGGGACCTTCAGGAGAAGCGGTGAAAACTGCTTCTCCGCATTTTTATTACAGAAACAGCAATCCCCGCGCATCGTACACACTTTCGGTAGATACATTCCCGCATCGAATCGCACGGTCGAGAGCCATAATGGAAGCAACCGCACCGTCTATTTTTTCGGTGCTTTTTTCTTTGTCCGGTTTGATATTTCCGGCAGGATCGGTGCGAATGTAAATGTTGTCCATCATCCACCGTAAAACCGGATGCCCGCCGTGTGCAATGCGCTGCTCCAACACCAATTTCATCAGTTCCTTGGTGGGAGGGGACATGTCCTTAAAACCCTGCCCGAAGGGAACAACCGTGAACCCCATGCCTTCAAGATTCTGCACCATTTGTACGGCACCCCAACGGTCGAAAGCAATCTCGCGGATATTGAACCGTTCACCCAGCCGTTCAATGAATTTTTCAATGTAACCGTAGTGAACCACATTGCCCTCCGTCGTTTGTAAAAATCCCTGCCGTTCCCATACATCATACGGAACATGGTCGCGGTTGACACGAAGGGGGAGATTGTCTTCCGGTAGCCAGAAGTACGGCAGAATGATGTATTTGTCCGTTTCATTCTCCGGCGGGAATACAAGAACGAATGCCGTAATATCCGTAGTGGACGAGAGGTCAAGTCCTCCGTAACACACACGACCTTCCAGGTCATCTTCCGATACGGCAAGAGAACAGGCATCCCACTTGTCCATTGGCATCCATCTGATCGACTGCTTGACCCATTGATTGAGGCGCAGCTGACGGAAGGAATTCTCCTCACCGGGGTTCTGCTTTGCCGAGTCGCAGGCAGCTTTGACTTTGTCCATACCGATGGTTTCTCCGAGAGAGGGATTGGCTTTTTTCCATACCTTTGGGTCAGTCCAGTCTTCATTCATCCCGGCACCGTAAATGACAGGGTAGAAGGTCGGGTCGATTTTTCTGCCCTCGATGATGTCCAGCGCCTTCTGATGCACCTCGTAGCAGATGCTTTCGGTGTTGTTCCCGGCAGTGGTGATGAGAAAGTACAGCGGTTGCATACGGGCATCGCCGGACCCCTGCGTCATGACATCGTAGAGCTTCCGGTTGGGCTGTGTATGTAACTCGTCGAAGATAACCCCGTGGGTATTGAACCCGTGTTTGTTTGCCACATCCGCAGACAGCACCTGATATTTGCTTTTGGTCGGCAGGTATTCGATGATTTTCTGCGACTCGGTGATTTTGACACGCTTCTCAAGAGCGGGGCAGAACCGGACCATGTCCACGGCAACATCGAATACGATTTTTGCCTGATTACGATCAGCGGCACAGCCGTAGATTTCGGCGCGTTGCTCACCGTCGCCGCAGAGGAGCAGAAGCGCTACCGCTGCGGCAAGTTCGGATTTCCCGTTTTTCTTGGGAATTTCAATGTATGCGGTGTTGAACTGCCGATACCCGTTCGGTTTGAGCGTTCCGAACACATCCCGGATGATTTGTTCCTGCCAGTCCATCAGTTCAAACGGTTTTCCTGCCCATGTGCCTTTCGTATGACAGAGCGCCTCGATGAAGGATACGGCATAGTCGGCGGTTGGCTTATCGTAGTGCGAGCCTTTTGCCATAAATACCGTCGGTTTATATTTTTTCAGCTTTCGCACGGAAACCGTCTCCTTTCTGCGGGCATAAAAATAAGACCTGATGCGGTCTTTTCGGTATAACAGAGAAAAGAGCCAATCGGCTCCTTTCCCGGAATGATTTTACTGTTCGCAAGGTTCACTGCGCTTTTGTTCAGGCTCGTTTGAAATCACCCTGCAGGAGTCCTCACCGTAAACAACGCTCAGCCGACTCCCGTTATCCCAGGCAACCATGGCGGAGCCGATGTCGTCAACGCCCAGCACGGTTCCTTTCGTGCCGACGGGCGGTGCTTGCGGGTCATCCATTTTCACAAGCTCGACCCGTGTGCCCCTCAGAAACCGCTCACGAAGGGCGCACAGGACTTCTTTGGATATCAGTCGCATGAATTTGCCTCCTTCGTCTGTCCGTGCCTGAAAGCGGAACTGCCCGCCAGGTTGCGGAGGAGGATTTTGCGGGTTTCTTTGTACTCTTCGCCGATAAATCCCAGACGGAGCAGGAAGCAGCGCATGGCATATTTGGCATTGTCGTTCGGATGCACTTTTGCGGTGACCCGCTTTGCGTTCCGTGCCATTTCACAGAGTGCGCAGATGAAACGGTCGAATGCGCGGATTTCCTCCGGGGAGGCATCGCTCCGTAACCACGGAAAACAGACTTTCCCGTTCTCCCGTTCAATCGGAAGGGTGTTCACTCCGAATGCCGCCTTAAAAAGACCGCATTTTGAAGTTACGATTGCACGAAGATTTTCTTCTGCTGCGGTCGGGAGCAGGTTTTCGGGAACGGAAACGCAAATTCTCGATTCTTCCGTGCTTCCCCCGTCATCGCTTTCAAAGCCCGCATCGTACAGATGCTCAATCAGCCGTTCGACCGTTTCTTCGTCTGCGGCACTGTCCACCGTAAAATTGCCATCCTTATCAACGGTGGCAAAGCCAACCCGATAGGCACAGCTTGGAACACCGAGGTATTTTGTTTCGCACCCAAGCCATGTGCCGATTTCCTGTGCCAGTTCCTTGCGCTTGCAGCCCGGAACATGAAAATGAATTCCCATGAATGTAATCCTCCTGTTTTTTTCGGTAGTCACATATTAACTCTGAAAGCGGAGAATATCCAGTCATTTTTACCGTTTTTCCGGTAGATTATGTACCGGATTTTTCGGCTTCGCTTTGTGCGTTATACACGATTCCCGCAAGGACAAACCATACGCAGGGGAGAGCCACGCCGTTGCCCCACATTTTGTATTCGGCAGCATCGGAGTGCGGAGCTTTCAGCCATTTTCGAATCTGTGCGTCCGACTTCATTTTGCAATCTGTGACGGCGGCGTAGGTTTTGAATACCTTGTGCCAGAAGTACATCTCCCCGTCGGTCGGTTTTTCTGTTCCGAGATTCGCACACCAACCGTCAGGAAATCCCTGAAGGCGGGCGCATTCCGTCGGAGTGAGCCGTCTGACCGTGTAACCGCTTTGAATGGCTCCGGGGCCTTTCGCTACCAGTGTCGGTTGAAGCTCCTCCGCAAAGGTCGGGTTGAATTTGGCGTTTTGTCCCTGGTTGAATGTATCTCTGCCGATGCCGTAACAAACCGCAGTAGGGGATTTATAGTCTCTTGCGAGAACGGTCGGCGCTTTTTCTTCGGTTGCCTGAGCGAAGCTACCGGTTGTTACGGAGTAAACCGCATGTCGGTCGACGGTGTTGAGTGTGAAAGATACATCTTCATTGATGCCGTCCCCTTGAGGACCGTTTTTGTCCTCACGCCCGATCATGGAACCTTGCAGGACAAAGGTCTGCTGTTTCGTTCCGGCATTGGCACACACGGAAGCAGAACGACCGGCAAGGTCACGAACCTCGTCCCGCTGATTCTGCGTGAAAGCGACAACAGCAATGCCGCCCTGGTTGCAGGAGGGATTGCCGCCGTTGCCGTCCAGTGTCCGTGCGGTTTCCGCTTCGTAGATGCCGCTGTGGGGATTGTCCGACTTCATGGCATTGGAGTCCTTGGAACAGATGCCGAAAGGCTGAAGGACGCAGGTGAAACTGTCCTTGTCCGGCATCCGCTGATTTCCTCCCGCATTCTGCCTGGTGAGGGTCGGAGAAATCTGCCCGCCGTCCCAACCGCATGGCTCGAACAGCGTCTGCTCGTTGTTGCAGGAGAGCGTTGCGGATTTGTTTTCCTGAATGAGCGGACCTTTTCCGCCGCCTTCCTTTCCGCTGCGAATTTTCATTACGAGAGGGACATTGTTTCCGCCGGTCCCCATTCGGGAGGTCAGAGACTGCACCTTTCCGTCTTCGGCAACCTTTACACGGCTGTCAGCCGGATAGTTTTCCAACGCAACGGCGGCAGGTACCGTCCCGGCACGAAGCGTGGGGGAGCATTCCTCCTCATATCCGACAGTCCTGCTTTTTGCGGAATGTTCTGTACAGAATCCTGCCGATTCCATTACGCAAGGCGGATGCCCGTGGTTTTCTGCACGGAGCGTTGCCGCAACATTCTCGGATACTTCGATGCGGTTTCCGCCCTGGTCGTTCAGTACGACACCGTTACGTCCCGTACTCATACCGCAATTGATGCCGAGCGTGGCAGCGGCATTTTCCGTCAGAGTGCCGTTGTACCCGTCAAAGCCTGCCGCTCCAACGCCAGACGCAGAACCTCCGGAAGCTCTTTGCCACGCGCGGAAGCCCTCCGCAGAATACCCAGACAGGCCTTCTGACTCAAATAGTATTTTTTCGGCACCTCTGCCTGCAAAATCTGCGACAAGGTAGATGCGACGCCTTCTCTGGGGCACTCCCCAGTACTGTGCGTCGAGAGTTCGGTACGCAACGCTCCATCCGTCTCCCAGATAAAGGTCGGCGTAGGGCCATC